>JAEEGI010006273.1_pt1 | contig 26891 bp, 21 predicted proteins | sample 8958751 | NCBI WGS metagenome assembly JAEEGI01 (sample SAMN16246545, study PRJNA631951) | gut metagenome | biome: gut microbiome; feature: rumen; material: KS-attached | host: Bos | place: Iran: Karaj | collected 2018-10 | reverse complement strand
ACTCCATCCTCTACCCATGTCGTAGCCCAATGTGATGACGGCATGGGGAAGGTCCACCCGTCCATGTCCCTTACTTTCGGTATATCGGTCGGCATGTGAGTAGCGAAATACGTTATCACTATAGAAATTATAATTATATACAGCCTCACCATACCCACCAATAGTGAGCCTCGAAGGCTTGTCGAGCGTGTCTTTTTGAGCCCTGGCGCTCAACCCAGCTCCCACCAATAAAGCTGTGAAAATAATAGTTTTGAGGGTTTTATTGTGCATAATATTGTTTTGTTTTTGTAAGTGCAAAGTTACCCCAACTCTCCCACCCGACCAATACCTAAAACTAATGATTTTCTCCTATCCCAACACCCGATTCCCCCACTACACACACCAACATTATTAATCAACCACAAACTTTTTTTGTTAAAAAGAACTATTCCGTACAATAATACATCAACTTTTACGTTACAGAACTAAAAAATTAATTTAAACCCAATGAAAGCACAAGAGACAAAAGAACTTACACCCGCCGAAGAGCAGGTCATGCAGGCCATCTGGTCGATAAAACAAGGTTTCGCCAACGAGATAGTGTCAGCCATCGAACCTCCCAAACCCGCCTACAACACCATACTAACCGTAGTTAGGATATTGGAGAAAAAAGGCTATGTCGGCCACACCACCTTCAACAAGTCCAACCGTTACTACCCTCTCGTCAGCCGAGACGACTATTCCAGCCAAATACTAGGTAAGATGGCGAGGAATTATTTCGGGTCATCATTCCGCGACATGGTCTCATTCCTAGTCGACAAAAAGGCCGTCACGCTCGAAGACTTAGAGGCGCTAACTAAAGAATTGGAAAAATGACACGCTACCTACTTTTTGTCGTTATCGGAACAGCACTGTTCTGGGGCTTGTACAGGCTGCTGCTACATAAAGAGCACTGCCTACGGTTAAACAGGTTCTTCCTACTGACAACCCTTGCCTTGAGCCTGTTGATTCCCCTTGTTCACCCCACTGTACCCGTCACGAGCTACTCTGTGTCAGGAAACGGGTACCTGATTTCTCTGCCCATACAAGGTGAGGAGACGCCCCTTACCTCCCCGACACAAAGAGAGGCTGCCACCGGTCTTCCCAACACCAACAGCATCGGCCCTTGGCAGATAATAGCTCTAATCTATTGGGCAGGCGTTGCATTATCCCTCCTCCTATTGGCAGCAAGGTACATCGCCACCTGGCGAAAACTGCACCTTTTTTCCTTCTCAGCGCAATCGTACAACTCCGGCTCCAGCCAAAGGCACTACTACGTGGCGGACGACGATGATATAGATTCATCCTTCTCATTCTTCAACCACGTAGCAATCAATCGTCAAGACCTCACCTACGAGGAGTCTGACCAAGTGCTAGCCCACGAACTGGCCCATGTGCGACAACGCCACAGTTGGGACACCTTGTTTGTGCAGTTGGTACGCTGCCTGCTTTGGTTCAACCCATTTGCCTGGCTATATGTGCGCGAACTGAGCACCATACACGAATACTTGGCCGATGAGGCAGTGCTTCGCCAAGGCAACGAGGAGACATACAGCCATTACCTACAACTTCTCTTCAAGCAGGTCACAGGCATGAAATACAGTCCAATAGTGAATAATTTCCATTTTTCAACAATAAAAAACCGTATTACCATGATGAATCAACCTAAATCCCACAGAGGGTGGGTCAAGGCATTGTCAGCCTTGCCAGTGGCGGCCTTGCTGCTGTTTGCCAATTGCAAGAACCAAGAGCCTACTCAAAAGCAGGCCACAATCCCCGACGGCACCTATTTGGTGCAACCGTTCATGGACACCTACAGAGACGGGCAGTTAGTGGAGCGCGAAATAATGGGTGTTTTGCTCCCTCTCGAAGCGGTGTGCGAACACAAGGTGTTTGCCGATTCGGCCGAAGCCGTCCGCTTTGTTGAAGGGCTTGGGTCGTCGGTAAAAGCGATAATCAATCCAATGGTGAATCGCGACGACGACCAGGCGGCACGTTGGTACGACGTGGCGTGGAGCAATGACCCAGTTGAATTGAGTTGGTGGGACGAGGAGGATGCTGGAGGGAGGTTTACCTTTGCCGAGTTCCCGGGAGGTGAGAATGCTATGGCCGACCATGTTGCAAAGTCTATCGTATATCCTGAGAAGGCCAAGACCGACGGGGTGCAAGGCAAAGTGTTTGTGCAGTTTGTTGTGGAGACAGATGGCAGCATAGCGGAAGCCACCGTGCTGCGCGGCGTTAGTAGTGAGTGCGATGAGGAGGCTCTACGTGCTGTGAACTCTATGCCGCAATGGAAGCCCGCAACATTCAAGGGCAAGCCTGTGCGGACGAGGTATGTGATACCTATCTACTTCATGCTGAAATAGACCATCATCTTCACCTATTGCGGTGCCGTCCTTCATAGCTCAAGCTCACCCTGACGGCACCGCAATCCTTTTTTCAAGCCCCCAACCTCAATCTTTCACTCCACATTCACCCCATCCTGCCTATACCCTTCCGCCGTTCCTCCTTTGATTCATTGCCCCTACTTATTCGCATACATCAGCGAAAAACAATAGATAACACACTATATATCAATCAATAACTAACCATACCCAAGACATTGATAAAAGCAACTCTTCGCCCTTTCACTTTTTGAACAGGCGAAGAGAAAAAGGGGGAAGACAGTGATATGGAATCAGAGTACCGGCTCGAGTTTCCACATTTGTTCACCATTGGAGCCTTTGAGGAGGATGGTGGCGCCACTGAGAGGATGGGCAACGAAATAAGCCACCGCCGCATCGGCATCGGGGAACCATTGCAGCGAGGCATTGCCGGCCGCAAAGGCAAACTCAGGCCCCACCAACACTGCCTCGATGTCGGGGCAGCTTAGCAAGCGGTTCACGATGGTTTCATGCTCGGCCTGGCTCGCATCGCCTAGTTCCCTCATGCCGCCCAACATGGCCACCTTGTGCTCCTTGGGCAGCGACTGCAGGTTGTCCAACGCCACCTTCATGCTGGAGGGGTTGGCATTGTAGCAGTCGAGAAAGAGTGTGTTGCGCCCGGTTTCCTTGTATTGGGAGCGACGGTTGGAGGGAGCGTATTGCTCTATGGCCTCTTTGATATCCCACAGGTCGACTCGGAAATGCCGCCCTACGGCCACGGCAGCCATGGCATTGTCGAAATTGTAGTTGCCCAGCAGCTGCGACTGGATGGTGTATACGTTGTCGCCTTCCTCGACATAGAACTTCATGTACGGGTCGGAACCTACCAAATGTCCACGCACCTGCGCCTTCTCGACTGAGCCATAGGTATGCGCTGACAGATGACACAGGTCGGCCTGCTGGATGAGGATGTCGTTATCGGCATTGACAAAAGCGGAGCCGTGCTTGGCAGCCAAATGGCGGTAGAGTTCGGTCTTGGTATGAACGACCCCCTCAAAACTGCCGAAACCCTCCAAATGGGCACGACCCACATTGGTGATGAGGCCAAAATCGGGGTCGGCAATGCGGCACAGCGCCTCTATCTCTCCAGGGTGGTTGGCGCCCATCTCAACGATGGCTATCTGCGTGTCGGCGGGGATAGAAAGTAACGTCAGCGGCACACCGAGGTGGTTGTTGAAATTGCCCGAGGTGGCATGCGTGCGGTAACGACGGGCGAGGACGGCGTGGACCAGCTCCTTGGTAGTGGTCTTTCCGTTGGTGCCTGTGATGCCAATGACGGGGATAGTGAGCTGGCGACGGTGGTGGGCTGCCAGCTGCTGGAGAGTGGCAAGCACATCGTCGACTACCACACAGCGGTCGTCGACCTTATATTGTGAGTCGCTAATGACACATAGCGCGGCACCCTGCTCCAAGGCCTGGGGCGCAAAGGCGTTGCCATCAAAAGTAGCTCCCCGGAAGGCAAAGAAGAGGCATCCGGGAGTAATCTGCCGCGAGTCGGTGGTGACACGGCGCGACTGGAGATAGGTTTGGTAGAGTTGTTCTATATTCATCGTGTGTTAATGCTGCTTTATTGAGTAGGACGGGTCAGGTGCTGGAGGATGAGGCCCGAGAGGGTGAAGCCCATGATGGCGGTGATGTGGGCCATGGAACCGTTGATCTGCGCCTTAGAGCTGCACCACTCATGTTGGTCGAGATCAGGACGCACGCCTGCGGCGGTATTTTTCGGGCAGAGGCACGCCGCCGTACCGCAGCCTTGCACCTGCCCTTTGTTGGATAGCACCTCGGGGCTCCACACACAGCGGAATTTGCGCCCAGGGAAACGGTGTAGGTGGCGCATCCGACGACGGAGGGCGGCTGCCAAGGGACAGCCGTCTACTTCCCAGAACTCGGAGACCCGAATCTGAGTGGGGTCCATCTTCAACGCCGCTCCCATCGAACTGAAGAAGATGGGGTAACGCCCATCGCGAGCCAGAGACTTGTCGGTGGCACGGACTATGAGCTCGAGCTTGTTGCTGAGGCTGTCGATGGCATCTACTATGTAGTCGTATTGCTCTAGGAGGAACGAGTCGTGGGTGTCGCGACTGTATATTTCCTGCAGGGCACAGACATCGGCCCGAGGATTGATTTGCAACAGACGTTCGCGAAGAGCATCGACCTTGACCTCCCCTACCGTGTGGGAGGTGGCCATCAGTTGGCGGTTGATATTGGTGACACAGACGCGGTCGGAATCGACAATGGTGAGGTGCTGAATGCCACTGCGCACAAGGCTTTCGGCACACCACGAACCCACTCCGCCAACACCGAAAAGGATGACACGCGCCTCAGCAATACGCTGCATGGCGTCGGAGCCTACGAGCAGTTCGGTGCGGTTGAAGATTGGGTTGCCCATGGATTGTCAGAAAATATATTACATTATTATAATGACTTATAGCCAACGATTCAATTAATGAATCGAAATGCAAAAATACACTTTTTTTCTGACATCGCCGAGGGAAAGGAGAAAAAACCATTTTTGGCATATTGGGAGAGGGGTGACAAGCGGCAGTCTGTCATTTTGTCAGTCCATGGCATGTCTGGCAGGGATGGCACGGATGTTGATTTGACAAGAGTGTCACCCGCAAGGGTTGGCAGAAATAAAATATGTTGAATAAATAAAAAAATAGAATATCATGGGAAAAATAATTGGAATCGACTTAGGAACAACTAACAGTTGTGTATCAGTCATGGAAGGTAACGAGCCGGTTGTTATCGCCAACAGCGAAGGCAACCGCACCACTCCCTCAGTAGTGGGATTTATCGAGAACGGCGACCGCAAGGTGGGCGACCCCGCCAAGCGTCAGGCTATCACCAACCCTCACAACACGGTGTACAGTATCAAACGTTTCATGGGCGAGACCTACGACCAGGTGACCAAAGAAATTGAGGCCGTCCCGTTCAAGGTGGTGAAGGGCGACAACAACACGCCGCGCGTAGACATCAATGGTCGTCTCTACACTCCGCAGGAAATCAGCGCTATCGTGTTGCAGAAGATGAAGAAGACCGCTGAGGACTACCTCGGCACCGAGGTGACGGAAGCAGTTATCACCGTTCCCGCCTACTTCAACGACAGTCAGCGTCAGGCCACCAAGGAGGCCGGCGAGATTGCAGGCTTGAAGGTGCGCCGTATCGTCAACGAGCCTACCGCAGCCGCACTGGCTTACGGTCTGGACAAGAAGAATCAGGATATGAATGTGGCCGTCTTTGACTTGGGTGGTGGTACGTTCGATATCTCCATCCTGAACCTCGGCGACGGCGTGTTCGAGGTGAAATCGACCAACGGTAACACCCACTTGGGCGGCGACGACTTCGACCGCAAAGTCATCAACTGGCTCGCCGACGAGTTTATGGCCGAGAAGCACATGGACCTTCGTAAGGACCCGATGGCTATGCAACGTCTGAAAGAGGCTGCCGAGAAGGCTAAGTGCGAGCTCTCCTCTTCTCAGGAGACCGAAATCAACCTGCCCTATATCACCGTGGCTGACGGCGTGCCGCAGCACTTGGTGAAGAAGCTGACCCGTGCCAAATTCGAGCAGCTCTGCGACGACCTGATTCAGGCCACTATCGAGCCTTGCCGTCAGGCCATGCGCGATGCCGGACTGAGCAACAGCGATATTAACGAGGTGATTCTCGTGGGCGGTTCGACCCGTATCCCCGCCGTGCAGAAGAAGGTTGAAGAGTTCTTCGGCAAAGCCCCCAACAAGGGAGTTAACCCCGACGAGGTGGTGGCTATCGGTGCCGCTATCCAGGGCGGTGTGCTGACCGGCGAGATTAAGGATGTGCTGCTGCTGGATGTCACTCCTCTGTCGCTGGGTATCGAGACCCTCGGCGGTGTGATGACCCGTCTGATTGACGCCAACACCACCATCCCCACCAAGAAGAGCCAGGTGTTCAGCACCGCTGCCGACAACCAGCCCGAGGTGGAAATCCACGTGCTGCAGGGCGAACGTCCTATGGCCAACCAGAACAAGACCATCGGCCGCTTCCACTTGGCAGGTATTCCGCCAGCACCGCGTGGAGTACCGCAGATTGAGGTCACCTTCGACATCGATGCCAACGGCATCCTGAATGTCAGTGCCCTCGACAAGGCCACCGGCAAGAGCCAGAACATCCGCATCGAGGCCTCCAGCGGTTTGAGCGAAGAGGAAATCAAGCGCATGAAGGCTGAGGCTGAGGCCAACGCCGACGCCGACAAGAAGGCGAAGGAAGAGATTGAGAAAATCAACAACGCCGACGGCATGATTTTCCAGAGCGAGAAGAACCTCAAGGAATATGGCGACAAGATTCCCGCCGAGAAGAAGAGCGCCATCGAGGCCGCCCTCACCGAGCTGAAGGCCGCCCACAGCGCCCGTAACGTCTCCCAGATTGACGCCGCCATGGCCAAGATTAACGCCGCATGGCAGGCCGCCTCGCAGGACATGTACAACGCCCAGCAGCAAGCCGGCGGTGCCAACCCCGGTGCTGGCTTCGACCCCAACAACATGGGCGGCAACCCCGGCGGCAATGCCGGCCAGCAAGGCAACAACCCCAACGACAACGTCACCGACGTCGACTACGAGGAGGTGAAGTAAGATTGATTTTTGAAATGATAGAGGTGCAACTATAAAAGATTGCACCTCTTTTTTATTGTATATAAAACAATGACAACAATTGACGACTATAAACAAATCGCTATAGACTATTTGAAAGAAGCGTGTGATAAATTATCTATTTGTGATGGTGTAATAAGAATTTTATTTGTCCCATATCTACCGACTGTACAGGGTATTCCACAATTTTCAATTTACAATAGTAAAGAACGAACCATATTTGTTTCTGAGAATTGGATAAAAAGTTTGATGGAAAAAAATGGTGTAACCCCATTAAGAAGGGATATTTATTGTAAAGCTCGTTATGCATATCAGCATATTAAAAATGGAAACATTGAACCGGACTATGATGACGGGCAGGATTTTTCATTAGCATTAATGGCACTTAAAGGGCTTCAATTACCATTGCCTGCAACAGTTTCTCCTGATGCATATTTTAGGGGAATTTTGGATATATTGCATAAAGAATTCGGTTTGGATTGTGAGCTAGAAGAAGTTCCTGAAGTGCAATTAACTCAGATAAAATATTACTATTTGAGGATGACAAAAGAAGAAGAGGAAAGACAGAACTGGGGATGCTCATTTGCATCCAAGGTCGTTGTAAAAGAAAAGCTGTTGACACATACGGGAACAAAAACAGATCCTTTTGACAATATAGATGATGCCATAGAACACATACAGAATATGGAACATGAATTCTATGATAATGACACCGTGATGCAGGGAATTGCTTCGGCCCACTATTATTATGACTTTGTATTCCATCAATTTCGATATCCCTTTGCGAGTCCATTAATTGCATTTTGCAAAAATAATTTTCCTGATAATTGTTTTATTGTAAACCAAAGTATAAATCCCAATGGATATTTTGATTTTACCTTAAAGCCAAACTTGTACGGGAGGAAGTTCTTATTTCGGGGTCAAAATGAAGACTATTCCCCGAAACCATGTGTGCCAAATTTATTTCGAGATTCTGGTAAGAATTATTTTCTTGATGATTATATATGGTCACAAGAAATGGAATTGTTGCTTATGTCGCATCCATTAGTCCGATTATTGTATAATGGGGTGGAGCTTGTTCACGACTTTTTTCGTTTTAACATGAATCTGGGGGGCTTAGCTCAGCATTATTATCATAAGACAAGTTTTCTTGATCTAACATCAAGTATTGATGTGGCTAAATTTTTTGCTGTCACTGATTATTGCAGGACAAAGGATGAATATTACCCTGTATCGCATGAAGATAGACTTGGTGTGATATATTGTTATGAACTACGGTTTCCCTCACCTTTTCAGCGACATGCTGACGGTCATCATTTATCTGTAATAGGCAAACAGGTATTTATGCGCAGTGGCGCTCAGCATGGCTTTTTGTTGGACATGCCGAAAGGCCTTGACATGAAAACCCTGCCTGAGGTTAAACCTATTTATTTCCGTCACAATATGGCAAAGTCGGTTGACATCTTCAAGAAAGCTGATAACGGTAAGCAATTCTTTGCAATAGATTTACTTGAAAAGGTATGGAAAGAGGAATATCTTCAGCGGAAAGACCAAGGTGTGGTTTCTGCAGATACTGTTCGGCTAAATGTCAGTAGGAATAAAGGAGAGACTTTCGATTCAATTTGCAGAAAACTCAACGATTTTGGCATTATGATTGACGATAGTTATACACCGCATTTTACGGACAAAATGTTGGATGAATATTATTCTGATATAAAGAATGGCTGGTGGGATGATTTTTGTAAAGATATCTTTTTCTACGGAGCCGATGGCATTTTGTATAAAGATGCTCTTCGGAATCTGCCTATGGACCGAAGGTATAAGGAATATTTTTTTGGTAGTGTTATTTAACTACAATAAGTTTCTGGGCAGGTAAGTTTCCGACCTTGATTAAATAAATGCCAGATGTAGGGGCTATCGTTTTGTTATCACATGAAGGGGAGATGATACGTCCGTATATATCATATACCTTAATGTCACAGCCACAACAACCATCTATGCATATTTGGCCATTCATTGAGTATATCTTCACATCATTTTCAACGATATCTCTAATCCATGCAGAACTGTTGGTGGCAATATTTGATAGGCTAATGCTGTATGATTTTGTTAATCCGAGTTCCTCTGAAGGCGAACAAGGTGAACTCATCACTATGCCAACTTGGTAATATACATCTCCCGTTATTGCAGTTTCATCGGTGTAACTAGTATTTCCATCGGCAGGCATAATGTCTATTTGTTGCAAGTCATTGGGGGTATTACCACGATAAATGATATACGTTGTGTACTCTGCACCTTCATATGGAGTCCATTGGAGATTCCAACGACCACAAAGACCTTGGTTAATGGTTAGGTGCATCGTTTTATGTTCTGAACTTAAAGGCGTCTCTATACCATACTCATCAACGCCACTGATTTTATAGCGATAACTGCGAGTTGATGGCCGTGATAATGTATCCATATATTGTTGCGAGGTATCCGATAGAACATCAGCGATCATTTCATATTCACCCGCAATAGCACTTTCTCGATATAGACGATAATAGGAATAATCCTCAGTACCATTCCATATTATCACATTATGCTCACTTTCTACACTTACCATACAAAGTTGTGGAAATTCTAATATGGGGGCAAAAATGGCGTAAAGAGTTGTGTCATTTGTTATAGATATAGTTATTATGTCATTTGTGTCTCCGTTTCCCCAACGGATAAATCGCCCCCCTTCATTTGGAATCGCTTGAATTGTTTGAACTGATTGGAAAGGGAACAGACCTCCTCCTATCACCTGACCCCATTCTGAATCGTTTGAAATAGTTGTTATTTGGCATCCAAACACAGCAACTAAAGAAGAATCTTTTGTGACGATTATTTGGCGAGGGTTGTCCGTAGAGCCATCGCTCCATTCAATAAAGTGGAAATCGTCTGTTGGGATAGCCATAAGAGTGATCGTGTCCAGATAATTCGATGTGTCAGACCCTTGTACAAACCCACAAATATTATTGTTTGGAATACCCGATACGTAGTATTGGTTAATGTCAAATATAGCAGTAATCGTTGTGTCTCCTATAAGCACAATCGTATCGGGATTCATAATACTGCCATTACTCCATTGAGAAAAATGATAACCGTAATTGCTTGATGCTTCAATTATTATTGTATCACAACCAATGTTTGCAACAGAAGAAGCCCATCCTCTCAATGTATTGTTTGAAGCAATGTTTATATCTATCCCTGTTAATGGGTCGTCGAAAGAGAACCAATAAGTTCCCCATAAGGCCTGATATGACGTAAGGCTTCCACATGGAATATGCACAATTGTCGCCCTGTTGAACACTCCAGATGAGAGCGTTGGCGGTATCTCGGACATCATGAATAATTCAAGGCTATCACACGCACCGAATGCGTTAGTTCCTATCAACGTAACTGTAGATGGCAAGGTCAGGGAGTCTAATTTATGGCAATTGTTAAATGCGCCACTTCCAATATTTGAGATTCCTTCGGGAATGATTACTGACTCTAATTCACCGCATGACAAAAACGTTTGAGATGGAATCATTGTCAATGAGTTTGAGAGCATTGCATATTTCAACTCTGTACATCCCAAAAACACTTGTGTCCCTAATAGGGTTATGGAATTAGGGAGAGTGATAGATGTCAATGTACTACAAGCCTCAAACGCCCTGTTTTGTATGGTTATTATCCCAGAGCCCAATGTTATTAATTCTAATCCAGTGCAATACGAGAAAGCCTGATTCTCAATAGTGGCAATTGTATTTGGCAATATTACCGAAGTCAAATCTTGACAAAACAAATAGAATGCTCGTTCACCTATTGTGGTAACAGGGTATTTGACCCCTCCGTATGTAATACTGTCAGGAACAATTAATGTGTCCGTTGGAGCGGTATAGTCAGACCAAGTAAATTCTGATGACTGCGCAGGGTGAACTAATTTTGCTGTGCCATTGGATAATACATAGTAGTATAACATTTGACCACTTGGCGCAATTTCCGAGTGATTGTATGTTTGTGCATTGCCAGCAACACCAACTAACAATAAGATTGTTAGCATATTAATTCTCTTCATTGTTTTATAAATTAAAGGCGTGAGTTTTTCCGTTGTCTAATCTTATTGATGATGTGGGTGTCTGGAATAACCTCGAACCAAATAAGATATACGAATAATTCACGCCTGTTGGCGAGAACTCACGTATTCTTATTCCTGATTCTGTTGAGTTTTCCAGACTTTACATCATCGGAACAAGAGCGTCAAGCTCAACATATTTTTTTTATTCTATATGTCAGTTTTTATGTCATGATTCATTAGTTTTGGTTTAAAATAATTGATGATGCATAAATACTATTTTGTTTCCGAATACTCGCGCCATACTTCTTCAGCAAGATATTTGTCGCTGCGGCAATGCAGGTCGGCGACACCCTCCTCTATCAAATTCGATGTCTCGGAATTGTAATAGATGTCGGTGGCTTCCTGCAATGAAACGCCATGCATCTCACTAATGCACGATATTATTCTCGCACATTGCGCACTTCGGATGATTTGTTTGCTTTCGTCACTCATACGCTTTCACTCCCGATATAGGTTAGACATTCGCGGAGCATACGCTCGGAACGTATGCAATATTGTATATTCGGTTCTTCGAACTGCAACAGGCCAAGTGCTTCCTCCTTCGAGATTTCGCCCATGAAATACCTGTCAAGCGTAAGAATGACTTTGTCGTTGGCGATGCCTCCGACAATCATGTCATAATCGCCGACGTTCTCACCGTCCCGACTACGGGCCACGAAGTCCAGCCACTCCTTGTCGTAAGAATCGAAGCGCAGTGTTTTCCACTGCCTGACATCGTCAGACAATTCGTAGGTGTTGAGCCATGCTGGTTGTCCTCTCCGTTTGAAACGCTGGGCATAGCGTACTGCCTGTTCATAAATGGTGGTAAGATAAAACCCTCTGCCGAAGTCGAGGTATTGACGGGAATGCAGGGTGTCGGGCTGCTCCACGATGACATTGGACGAATGGTAGAGTCTCATACCGAGAGCACTCCTTTCTCCCTCATATAGCTGGTGAGGTCCTCCATAAGATAACGCGACCCGAAAGTGTGCAGCACATCATAGGATGGGATGATATAGTCATCCAGAATGCCGGACTTCTTCAGTCTCCGGTACACTTCCTGCTGGGGCAAGCCGGTAAACGAGGAAAGTTTTCCTATGCAATATGTCACAAATTCAAGGGTGTTCCTATCCATATTTATTCTGTAAAAATGCTTCTGAGCTATATATTTGTCGTTGTTTTTTTTGTCCTGTTGTTGTTATTAATCAATCTGATTTCAAGGTGCAAAGATACGAACTATTTTGCAATTGGGCAAAAATAATTTGTGTGATGAGAGTGAGATTGTTTGGGCGTTTGCGTAATATGTTGGTTTTGTTGGAATTGTGTGTTTTAACATCCCGAATTTACAAATGATTGATTTTTAGGGTTGTACGGACGTTTTAAAGAAGGCAGGAAGAACCCACACTATTGGATTGTACTATTGTATCGAAAATCAGACGCTTGATAATTTACGAACATTAATATTGATTTACAGAATGTTGGGAAGATTTCGTTGAAGGGTCGCCGAGAGATCGTCGGGAGACCGTAGAGGATGTCTTAAGGAATACGGCGACAAGATTCCCGCTGAGAAGAAGATCACCATCGAGAACGCCCTCACCGAGTTGAAGTCTGCCCACAGCGCCCGCAACGTCCAGCAGATTGACCCAGCCATGGAGAAAATCAATGCCGCCAGGCAGGCCGCCAGCGAGGACATGTACAAAGCCCAGCAGCAGGCAGGCGGTGCCAGCTATGGCAACGGCTCGGCCGGCAACCCCGGTGCCGGCTTCGACCCCAACAACATGGGCGGCAACCCCACCCCCGGCGCAGGCCAGCAAGGCAACAACCCCAACAACAACGTCACCGACGTCGACTACGAGGAGGTCAAGTAAATTATTGTCCAACCAATTAAATTTGAATTACTATGGGTATAAAACCAGGTCCGAAAAGGATTGCAAAATCAACGGGTAAACCCGACAGACGTCAAAGAGACAACAAAAATACTCCGGGCAACACCCCATCACTAAAACCTCATATTCACAAAAAAGGTGATTAAGTAACAGAGAAGCGCATCCCAATGCAGGATGCGCTTCCTTTTTTTGCAATTTCGTATTGCATCATTTAAAACGCTGTCATTGATATATTTTGTATTGATGCGAACACCATTCCGTCTTTTCACACTGCTACAAACGTTTTTTCTACTATTTGTTGTTTTTAGGTTGACTTACTCTTTATCGTCAAACACTACTTGCTACTGCATTCAATCAAATAGACATAATCCCTATATTTCTTCACTTTCCTCCCTAACTTTTTTGAATGCACTTTATTGGTTCCTCCAATTTCGATTCCTAGTTCAGAATTGACAAGACTGTATAGGTACGATACCTTTATGGCATAGTTTGCGTTTTCGGCATCAGCGTGTTTGGCACAAATAATACCGATTACAGCACCATCTTCATTAAAGAGAGGACCACCACTATTACCGGGTTGTACTGCTGCCGAAATCTGATACATAGATATATCTCCCTTATATCCAGATGCTGCGCTAATAACACCATTTGTTACCTTGATTTCTTCACCCATTGTTTGTGTCATTGGGTAGCCAAGAACAAAAACATTATCACCAACGTCAACGGCTACTTTACCAATTGAATATGGTATGCTACCAAAGGGCTCAAAGTCTTTATCTACAATTTTAATGATAGAGATGTCATGCTCCTTGTCTGATGCCACAACAAAACCTTTAAATGATTTATCGATTTTTCCACCTATTCCCTTAATGCGAATTGTTTTCGCTCCGTGAGTTATATGATAATTTGTGGCAATGTAGCCTTCAGCAATGGCGAATCCCGTTCCTGTCCATTCAGTTCTTTGAGCAATCTCCATTTCGGAAACAGGTGGATAGTCTCGCACAAACTCGTAATTGGAGTAGAAGTTATACCAGCCATTATTTCCTAACTCCAAGGTGAATTCAAATGCTGATGGGTCTTCTATTGTTACTTTACCTTCATTTGAGTATTTTTCCCCATCATCAAGGTCGCTCATTATGGCATAAGTGTTTGATTCACCAAGCTTGACAAATTTGTTTGCCCAAGAGTAACGAGGCTTGTCCACACATCTGACAATAAATTCATTGTCTTCTTCACCACGAAGTATTGCGTAGAATTTAGATTGCGAACCATTGGAGCCAACTAGGCCAGGATTGTTCCTGCTTTGATAGTGGTCTCTATTTGTTACATAATATATGCCCTCTATGGGATCAAGTTCGGATATTCTATCGTCAAAGTACTCAATATAATCCTGCCTCAATGGCTGTAAGGGCAGTTCTTTCTTTCTATTTGAAAAGTCGCTCCACAATAGATTACCCTTTAAGTCGTAGTATTTTAAGCACCAGTAACCATTAGAAGTATTTTGAACAGCGCGCAATCCACATGAAGCATTATGTGTTAAGATAACATACGCCTCATTCTCGACAGGAATTATCTCTGTCCCCGTTGTATCAATATACCCCCATTTCTCATCCTTCCTTACAGGCGCGACTGCTCCAATGAACTTCCCAATGAAGTCGTAGTTAGTAGATGATAATATAATATTTCCCATTGTATCAATAACAGAAGCTTTGTTATTCTTTACGATGGTTGCCCAGCCTAAATCAATGTCAAATGGATAAATGATGTCTGCATCCACCCTACAAATCCTTTCCCCCTTTTTATTAATAAGACATTTTTCGCCATTCATGACTACTGCTGCCCTATTGTTGGTGAACCCGGTGAGAGTACTATCAACTTTTATGATGACATTCCCATTCATGTCGATAAACATATGCTCATTTCCTTTTCTCACACGTGCCACACGTTCTTCTGAAAAAGTGCGAACGGCATTATATAGTGTATCAATCACCAACTTGCCAGAAGTGTTTATATACCCCCACTTGTTACCAATCTTAACCCCGCAAAGACCTTTGGAGAAACCATACCATACGCTATCGTAGGGCACACCAATGGTATCACCAGTAGTATGCATTATTACACAACAGCTATCTTCTATAAGAAAATATGTGCTATCTCCATCAACGTTTACACTTGTATTATTATGGACACACGAGACAATTACATTCCCCATGGAATCAATAATTCCAGAAAAAATGCTAAAAACCCCATAATATTTTGCATAACCATTCACAAAATTTCGGCAAGAGGTAACTGATGGCACGTTGCCCCAGGCAAAAGAGGAATCTGGAAATGTTACTATGAAATTGCCCGTACTGTCCACCAATCCCCGATTCCCATCCCTTACCGCTAAGCATACTCCACTTGAAAAAATGGGGTATGCATCATCAAACTGGGGCTCAATGACAACCTTGCCTTCGGCGTTCATAAATCCATACTTGTCGCCAACCAAAATGCGGTACAGGTTATTGTCTATAGGCGTTTTGTCTTTTGTAGAGCATGAGGCAAATGCAATGGCACCTACTATAAGAACTAATAATATACGTTTCATGATTACTTTCATTGGCCTACTCTTTGATGCAGTTTTCGGCTTCCCTGCTTATTCTTGTGAGCCGGAAGCCGATGTCAGGATAAGGATATGAAAAAGGCGCGAAACCTTCGTTTATGAATCCTTATTTCTTAATCAGGTGACTGGTAATTACCTTTGGGTAAATAAGGAACGAACATTCCACGCCAATGCGTGAACCTGTTGTTTCTTATTCTCACCCGTTAAGATTACCAGTCTTCGATTAAGGAGAACAAGCACTTCAAGCTCTATGTATCAATACTATTTTGATATTTTACGTCATACTATTCTTCTTTTTGTACTCCAGATGAATGTATTCATATTTCTAATAATTGGAGACCATATTGATCTCGATATGTTGGAAATTTTTTATCGGAGCTAATTAATGTCCTTCGAGTGACAATTGCCGTAGAGATAATTAATCTATCGAATGGGTCAGTATGGGCACGACCATTGATTATGGGAAATTCTAAAGTATAGAAATAATCCAAGATTTTCTCATCAGCTTCAACTATTTTGATGTAGGAATCTTCTATTACACGCAACACGTCAGACGGCTTCGCATTAAGGCTAATTCTGTTAATCTGCTGCAACTGTATAATTTCAACAAGAGAGATTGCGGACACGACATATTTGCGGTAACTACATTCAATATCTTCACGGATGGCTGTCGGTAAACGACGGTCGTCCGTTAGATACCATATCAAAGCCTCTGTGTCAAGCAGATATTGCATCAATTGCCCGTATTGAATGGGTCGGCAACCAAATACTCGCACTTAGGGAGATACTGCACTTTTCTCCTCTTCCGAGCGTTCCTCCTTTTCTTTATTGTTGCTTCCATATTATTATATTTTAACTAGTTATATCAATCATTATACTATATCTACTTTTTTCTTTCACACTGCAAAGATACGTAAATATTTTAATTCGACAAAATGTTATTCCAATTCGGCTTCAATTTCTTCGATTGAGGGGAGTGAGGAACGAAGGTCACTTGGGAGTGCTTGGCCGAGTTCATCGCCGGAGACACCGATGGGTTTGGCAATGACGCGGAGGACGTACTCGGCTTTGGTGCGGTCTTCAATGCAGCATGAAGATGGTCATTGTATCTCCCTCACAGCAGAGGTTGTCGGCAACAGCAGTGAAGTTCTGTACAGCGTCATCAAAGTCAGTCCAGCCGTTTCATACTTCGATGCGATTAGCCAATTCCTGCTTATAGTCGAAATCTCGGGGTGCTTGAGCGATACCACGAAGCCTTGAAGACAGGCTGACCTGTGCTTTCGACTGACGGGATAGAGACTCGGCAAGTTGCAATAGAAGGAGGTTCACCTGCGACTGCATCATGCCTCTACAGCCTTATCGTCAGGCAGAACAGGCTTTACCCTCTCCAATATGGTGGCATCAACCGATATACTATACGTGCACATAATGTGTATGTTTTTTCAATTTGCAAAAGCACGACATTTTTATGACATGGCAAAATTATTTTTCCATACGGAGAAAAAGTTGTATATTTGCCACAGAATATGCGGAGAAAACAATTGTTTTATCTGCACAGAAACAGAGTGATATACATTTACGGAGAGCCACGTAGACTATTCCTCAGAATGATGAATGAGCCCACAGAAAGAAGCAATAGCACAATCGAGGACTTCATCTTAACGTTTGACATGAAAGAGGATAACGCACCAATTCTGTACCAAAACGAAACCACATTAAAAGAGTATATACCATGATACACATTCACGAAGAAGCGACACGCTGCCTGTTGTGCGAGGATGCCCCCTGCACGAAGGCTTGTCAGAATGGCGACCCTGCACGTGCCATCCGTGCCATCCGTTTCGATAACGCCAAGAATGCCTGGCGATGGATTGCTGACTGCTCGGACGAGGACCTCGAGCGTGCGGAACAGGCTTGTATTCATTACGACCGCCCTATCCGCATCAAAGAGCTGTTGCGTGAGGAAAGTCTGGAACGTAGGCAATCTGTCAATCCCTCACTGTCTGTCACATTCTGCGGCATTCCCTGCGAGAACCCGTTCTTTCTCGCCTCGTCGGCAGTCTGCACCAACTACGAGATGGTGGCACGCGCCTTCGACATGGGCTGGGGAGGAGTCTTTTATAAGACCATCTGTATGCAGGACATCCATGAGGTATCACCCCGTTTCGATGCCATAAAAGTGGGTACTGCGTTTGCAGGTTTCCGCAATATGGAACAGCTCTCCGAGAACTCGCACGAAATGGATTTCGACATCCTGCGCCGCCTAAAGCAGAACTATCCCACAAAAGTGGTCGTCGCATCCATCATGGGTCAGTTTGAGGAAGAGTGGATTACGTTGGCAAAGATGGCCGAGGATGCCGGATGTGATGCGGTGGAACTGAATTTCTCGTGTCCGCAGATGCGTCTTGCCGGCATGGGCAGCGACGTGGGACAAGACCCCGAGCTTGTCTCTTTTTACACCGCCTACGTGAAAAGCAACCTCGGCATCCCCGTCATCGCAAAGATGACGCCCAACATCACCCAAATCAACAATCCCGCCATGGGTGCGTACTTTGCCGGATCGGATGCCATCTCGGCCATCAACACCATCAAGAGCATCACCATGTCGCCGCTAGCAGCGGTAAGCGATAAAAAGACCGTTTCGGGCTATAGCGGACGGGCCGTGAAGCCCATCGCGTTGCGTTTCATCCTGGAGATGGCACAGAATACAATCATGCAGAAGGTCCATCACGTCCAGTTCAGCGGTATCGGCGGCATCGAGACATGGCGTGATGCCTTGGAGTTCATGCAGCTGGGATGCAGCAACGTGCAGGTGTGTACCGCCGTTATGGAGTATGGCTACCGCATCATCGACGACCTCATACTTGGCATGCAGACATATCTGGCGGAACGTGGCATCGAGCACTTGGAAGAAATCATAGGGGAACAGCTGCCATCATTCGTCAGGCCAAGCGACCTTGACCGCGAGACCATTGTCTACCCGATGATTGACCATGAGAAGTGCATCGGCTGCGGACGCTGCTTCCGTTCCTGCCAAGACGGCGGCCACCAAGCCATTACCTTCGATGCCGACAGCCGCCGTCCCCTCATCGTGGGGACCAAATGCGTGGGATGCCTTCTCTGCCGTCTCGTATGTCCGACAGAGGCCATCGGCACCTCAAAGCGTATAAGCAAAAAATCCAATTAATATAGATATTGGCACACTGAATTGCAGTAACAACAATTCAATGTGCCAATATCCAACAGACCCGTTATCAATACACCGTCTTCAGCGTACAGAAAGCGTCACGGCCTGTGAAAGTAACCACATACACGCCATGAGGCAGTTTTGCGAGACTGACAGCAGTGTCGCCATTGACCATCACGGACCGCACCAAACGTCCATCCACGGAATAGACGTTCAGCGTGCCCGTACGCGGATGGTCGGTGAAGGTGAGACTCACCTGATTGCCCACACGGTTGAGACTGATGTTGCCTTCGGCCAATCTCGGAGCAATGCTTGAGTAGCCACGCAGCCTATTATACTCGGCACGTGCACTGTCGCGAAGGGCTTGGAATTCGGGCTCGCGCTGCATGCGTACAAATGTATACGACGCCAACAAACGGGCAGCCTGCACGTCTGAAGCCCAATGATAACCCGCTATGACACGACTGCGGCCAAACTCAAAACCGCGCTTCAACACAGCGTCCATGCTGTCAGGCGTCAGCTCCACCATAGCCAGAGCCATACCCCAGCCAAACGTAGCGTGAGATGACGGGTATGACGTGGTGGTAGCATGGTCTTCCTCTTCGTCCGGAATAAGGGTAGACTCACCCAACTGCACATACGGACGTTTGCGGAAACCCATATTCTTAAGACGATTGGCTTCGGTTTTGAGAGTCGCCCTCACATATTTAAAATAGGCAGCGATATGGGGAGTTGTAACCGTATCGAGCTGCATATTCAAACAGGAGGAGAACTGGCTCAAAAAGTTATAGTACTTGCTGGCAGCATCCGTCGAAGCCTGTGTGCCGCGAGGGGTATTCCTCTCGGCTTTGGCAATCCAGTGCGCAGCCACGTCGCCCTGATAGCGGTAATTGGCGGTATCGATAGGCGAAGGCAGGATGTGGCGACCATTGGGATAGCCCACATTCGTCGGCACCGCGCCATGCCAAAGCAAATATTCCACACGGGCGGCAGCCAAGTCGGCCTGATACTCAGCGCTTGCCTGCAGGCGTGCCACCGCGGCCGAAGAGGCCAGCCGGGCAGCATCCACATCGCTCTGCCAGTGTGCACCCACAATCACGCGGCTCTCGCCATACTCCCATCCGCGTCGCAGGATGGTATCCTGCATCTCAGGAGCCATCTGCGCCAAGATGAGGGCGGTGGTCCAACCCAGCGACGTGTGACCCGACGGATAGGAACCGTTGCCACGCAGATGCTCCTCATCATCGAAAGCACCCGCCACATGCTCGTTCATCCTTGCGAACGGACGCTTGCGCATATACTTCTCCTTGGCGCGATCCACTGCCTGAGCCGCAGCCCTTTGTCCACGCGAGATAAGGCGGTAGATGGCAGGCGTAGCCTCTCGGCTCACCTCAAAGCCCAATGCCTCGCTGTATATGCCGCACATACGCTCGACGCTGTATTCCGACTCCCAGCTGGCCTGCTGACCACGGGCAGTAGCGCGCATCGACTTGCCCCACATCCACTGCTGGAAGTCGTCGATAAACAACTGGCTGTTAGTGTCGGGTGGTGCCGGCAGATAGACACCCGCGTCGGGCATCGAGTCGGTACTGAAATAAGGTATCGTGTCAATATCCTGCCCCATGACACCCACGCCAAAGAAACAGGCAAACAATAACAAGAATGTCTTTTTCATATCATCATATTATTAATCAAACTTCTACTCTCTCTTTCCTGCTAGCTGCATGCGGTTGGCGACAGAGCTGGAGGGTGCTTCGATTTCAGCCGTGTTGACTATCTGTCGCTGCCCCTCGATGTCGAACTGCAATGAGGCACCATCGCTTCGCACCTCCATCGTAACCGGAGCACCCATCACCAAAGGCAGGTTCACATCGCCATGCCCGGCGGGGAAACCGCACAGCAGCGGAATGTTGTATTTCTCAATATATTGGCGCAGCATCGCCTCGATGCTCTCGTATGAGAACTCGCTGCCGCAACCCTCAAACTCTCCCAATATCACTCCCTTGCAACGTCTTAGTACACCGTTCATGGCAAGGATGTTAAACTGGCGGTCGACGTTGTGCATCGACTCTCCCACCTCTTCAATAAAGAGGATCAGGTCGCGCCCCATCGTCGCATCCGCCTGTGTGCCAAGATTGGGAGCAAAAGTGCAGATATTGCCGCCCACCAAGATACCACTGGCCTTACCTTCAATGTTCTGCGGATGCGCGGGCACCTCGTAACGTGGCACACGTCCCATCAGCAAATCGCGCATCAGCGTGCTGGTCGCGTCGATACCGCCGTTCGCCAAGAACGAGCTCATCGTGCCATGCACGCTCATCACCCCCGCACGTGTCAGCAGCCCATGCAGCGTTGAAATGTCACTAAATCCCACCAGCCATTTGGGATGGACTCGCCAATTCATTATCGGCATCTGGTTTATCAGCTGGATAGTGCCGTAGCCGCCACGGTTGCAGACAATAGCCTTAATCGTGGTGTCGTCCAAGGCCCAACGGATATCACTCATACGTTCCTCCACAGTGCCTGCATATTTCCCCGCATAAATCTTACCCACGTTGGGGCCTATCACCGGCTCCAAACCCCATCCGCGCAGCACCTCGGCGGCCTTCTCCACCGTTTCCATCGGTGTGTAGTACGACGGCGAAATAAGCGCCACACGGTCGCCAGCCTTCAGATACTTGGGCTTCACGCATCCCAACGCTATCCCGTCGTTGTTGGTCAGTTCCACAATGTTGTCCTCTTTCTCACACGAAGAGAATGCAACCACTCCTGCAAGCAATAGCATTGTCAAAAGATGTCTTTTCATTGGTATAAAAGTTTTTATAATCTATCAATTTAAAAGGAAGTTACTCTCACCGCTCTCTACGTTCTATTACCTCTTTCAGCCTATATCGATCTCCCGTGGCGGGGACGATGGCATCGATAAACGCCTGCCAGTAGCCGGGCGTGGTATAGCGTCCGGGCACCACCTCGCCATCCTCGGCGGGACGCACCACCTGGTCGTTATAGCGCACTATCAGAAACTTCGCCAGTTTGTCCCATCGTTTCATCATGCGGTCGGCGTAGGCAATGCTCTTGCGATTCAGATAGCTCTGACGGTCGGCAGGGGTCATATCCTTTATCGCCACCAGCACCGAGTCTTGGTCGGCAAAATAGTAGTCTTCCAGTTCCCTCTGCGCGTCGCGCAAGTCGCCAATCATCAACGAGTAGCGCGGATAAACCATATTCGCCACCCAATTGTTCATCCAAAAGGCAGACTCGAACGAGAACTCGTTGCGCCGATTGTTCTCAGGGCGGAATGGGTCGGGCACCTGCGTGATACAGCAATAGAGCGGCACGTATGCCACCATATTGGCATCGTCGCAATTGAACCACGTCACCCCACCCACATCGTCGGGCAGCCATCCGCGCATCTGGCAGGTCATCGTAAAACCCGACTGCTGAGTGGCAATAGCGCGCTCGCGAAAGAGTGGCGTGCCGTCTGAAGCCGCGAAATGCATCGGCAGCGGGCGCACCGGCATACCCCACGGTCCGGCAGTCATATCGGCGGTCATATCCAGCGGTGTGCCCTCGAAATGGTCGCGCATATCATTCTGCACATCGCGCAACGTCAGCGGGGCATCGGGCTTAATCCACAACGGCAAGTGGTCGCACTTCTCAAACTCCCCGTTGATATAGGGCAGGTAGCGGTCCATCTCCTCATGGCTGCAATGGTGGCGGAAAAAGCTCCACACCCTCGCATCGGCATAGCGCACATTCTCAAAGTCTATCGGGCAGTAGGCGTCGCGGAACGAGAAGTCGGCATCGCTGCCCTTATAGAACCCCTTCTCGCGGGCAAAGGCGATGACATCCTCGGCATACACGCATTCCACCTCCAGCCGGTCAATCTCCTTGAGGCTGCGGCTGCTGATGCTGCGGTACGAACGTTTCTTCTGCTGTGGGAACTGGCGTATGCGGCTCAGATTGGCATGGGCGCAGATGCAGTCGTCCGGCACCCGCAATGCCACCCACACTGCCCCCTTACGCCCCGGCCCCTTGCCTATCATCTCCATTATCCACGCCTCGTTGGGGTCGCAGATGGTGATGCTCTCGCCGCTGCTGTTGTAACCATACTCCTCCACCAGCTCCACCATGCATCGTATCGCCTCGCGGGCCGTGCCCGACCGCTGCAACGCCAGCCGCATCAGGCTGAAATAGTCCAGCAGCCCATCATTGTTCACCAGTTCCAAGCGCCCGTCGAATGTCGTTTCCACTATCGTCACCTGCTTCTCGTTCATCAGCCCTACCACATTGTAGGTATACTCCACTTGCTCCACAAAACGACCCTCGTGGCGCGGACCCCAGCCGTGGATGGCTATCTTCTCGCCCTTGTCGTGTCGTCCCGAAGGGGAATAGAACAGCGACCCCGCGAAGCCGAAGCCGTCGCAGTTGTAGCTGCACATCACGCTCCCGTCCTTCGAAGCCTTCTTACCCACAATCAAATTCGTGCAAGCCGTCCCCTGCCCTACGCCCCAAACCAGCGCCAATACCAATAGCCATACTTTTTTTATCATCATCTGTCAGGATTAAAATATCATTTCAGCAAACTATCCAACAGCTATTTACACACCATCGTCGAACCCCATTTGCCGATACAAAGATACATTTTATTTTTAATTTTTAATTTTTTCGTAACTTTGCACCGCGAAAAACTTCATCAACCATGAAAAAGATACTCCTCACCCTCTTGCTCTTGACGACAGCATTCTGCGCCAAGGGACAAACCGCACACGAATCAGTCAAAAGCCCCGACGGGCGCATGGAGGCGACCTTCCTCCTCCTCGACGGCTGCCCCCATTACCAGTTGACGCGCGACGGCAAACCAGTGGTCGCCCTGTCGCAGATGGGCTTCCTGCTGGAATGGCGCGACGACCTCGCCCACGCCTTCGTGCTGAAAGAGGTCCAGCGTAGCAACTTCGACGAAGTATGGCATCCCGTCCTCGGCGAGGAAGCCAACATCAGCAACCACTACAACGAGATGCTCATCACCCTCGAACAGCCCGTTGGTTCAATCGAGAGCATGGACCACAGCACCGAAACGCGTCCCACCGTCATGCAGATACGCTTCCGCCTCTACGACGACGGGCTCGGCTTCCGCTACGAGTTCCCGATGCGGTACAACGGCATCGACAACGCACTGGTCTGCTTCTGGTTCAAGGAGGAGTTGACACAGTTCGTTATGACTGGCGACCATACGGCGTGGTGGATTCCGGGCGACTACGACACGCAGGAATACAACTACACTGAGAGCCGCCTGTCGCAAATCGACAGCCTCTGGGAGAAAAGCCACGAACACGGTGGCTGGCCTTGGACAGACTTCTCACGCACCGGCGTGCAGACCGCCCTACAGATGCGCACCGACGACGGACTCTATATCAACATCCACGAGGCCGCCACGCTCGACTACCCCACCATGCACCTCAACCTCGACCCTAAGACATTCACCTTCCGGGCCTGGCTTTGTCCCGATGCCGCTGGCTATAAAGGACGTATGCAGGCACCTTGCCACACTCCTTGGCGCACCATCATGGTCTGCGACAAAGCCACCGACGCACTGCGCTCACGCCTTATTCTTAATCTCAACGACCCCTGCGCCCTCGACGACGTGTCGTGGATTCACCCCGTCAAATACATGGGCGTATGGTGGGAGATGATTAGTGGCAAGAGCACTTGGAACTATACCAACGACTTCCCAAGTGTGAAACTCAACCCCGAACCCGGCAATTCTCAATCCTCAATCCTCAATTCTCAATTCACAGATTTTGCTCACGCCAAGCCCAACGGCACCCACGGTGCCAACAACGCCAACGTCCGCCGCTATATCGACTTCGCTGCCCGCCACGGCTTCGACGCCCTCCTCATCGAGGGATGGAACATCGGTTGGGAGGACTGGTATGGCAAACAAAAGGACTTTGTCTTCGACTTCCTCACCCCCTACCCCGACTTCGACCTTCCTGCGCTGAACAAATATGCCCATGAGAAGGGTATCCGCCTTATCATGCACCACGAAAGTTCTGCCTCCACCGTCAACTACGAACGCTGGATGGAAAAGGCATATAATCTGATGAACCAATACGGCTACGACGCTGTAAAGAGTGGCTACGTCGGCACCATTATTCCCTTTGCCGAAGGACACTACAGCCAGCCTATCAACAACCACTACCACTACGCCATTGTCGAGGCCGCCAAGCACCACATCATGGTCAACGCCCACGAAGCGGTACGCCCCACAGGTCTCTACCGCACCTGGCCCAACATGATTGGCAACGAGAGCGCCATGGGCACCGAATTCCGCGAGCGCATCCACCCTGGCCACACCACCATCCTGCCCTTCACACGGCTACAGGGAGGCCCCATGGACTACACCCCCGGCATCTTCGAGCCCGACATGGGCAAGATAGTCCCCTGGGGCAAGAAAATGCAACACACCATTTGCAACCAGCTGGGTCTCTACGTCACCTTCTACTCCCCCCTCCAGATGGCCGCCGACTTCCCCGAGCACTATGAGCCGTACCTTGATGCTTTCCAATTCATCAAAGACGTAGCCGTCGACTGGGACACCAGCATCTACCTCTACGCCGAGCCGGGCGACTACATCGTCACCGCCCGCAAGCCGAAAGTCTCCTCGCTAAACAAAGCCGCCGACGGGGTAGGCCAATTGCCCGACGGTAAGAAGAATGTCATTAGCAATGCCTCCCGCTACGTCTATGCCATCCCCGACACAGTTTCAATTTTCAATTTTCAATTTTCAATTCCCAAAGACACCTGGTACATCGGCGGCATCACCGACGAGAACGCCCGCGAGTTCGCTATCAAGCTCGACTTCCTCCAACCCGGCAAAACCTACGACGCCATCATCTACACCGACGCTAAAGATGCCTCCGGCATCCCCGACGACAGCTACAACCCTTACGGCTACACTATCACCAAGAAAAAAGTCACCTCCAAGACCACACTCAAACTCCGCATGGCTCCCTGTGGCGGCTTCGCCGTCAGCCTGCGGGAAAGATAATAGGAGTCGGGGAGTGTGTTTCCCCGACTCATTTTTTCTTATCAGAGGCAGCCTTCGGGGGTGCAGACACGGGGTTTGCGGTCGTAGTTGCCCCAGCCCGACCAGTCAGCGGTGTCGCGTTGGTCGAAATCAAGGTCTTGTATTTGGAGCGGAGTTTCCAGTGGCACCAATTCGGGATATATCTCCTTGTAAAGCAGTTGATACAAGCTTTCGAAGTTGCCTACCACCACTTTGCCGTCGGCATAACGTCGATACTCGGTTTTTAACTTGCCCTGCTGGCTGACTATAAAGATGCACGGTATTCCGTTGACGACATCTTCCAGTTCGGGCTGTCGGTCGAAAACATATTGCGCTATGTTCAGCATGCGGTCGTCGGCAGCTGTGCAAAAGTGGGGGTCGTCGTCGCGTAGGTAGTACATATACGGCGTTTCTATACCATAGTGTTTCAAATACTTGGTGTTATCGTATTTCAGGGACGAGCAGTCGTTAAGCACAAAGTACCAGCGAACCCGTGCTGTGTCGGCATTCCATAATTTGCTGAAGGTATCACGCATCTGTTCCTGACACGGACCACAGCAATGGCTGTAAATGACCACCACCTTGTAGTGTGCCGTGTCGTCCTGCAGCAGGTGCTTCAGGCTCTCGGCTGTCAAAGGCCGTTGGTCAGTATACTTATGCGCGTTGGCTATGTCGCTGGGCTTCTCAACGCATACCTTCACAAGTCCGCAGCCGCCAAACAAAACTACAATAAAAAAAATACAAACAATTATTATCCTTTTCATTAATACTGAGGGTAGGCTCTAAAAATTGATTATTTTAAGTTTCTGGTTTAAGCGGAGAGCTTACTCTAACCGCTTCGCCAGAATTTGTTATTATTTGCAAAGTTATTTAGAGGTGCAAACAAGGTTGCATTTCTCGTTATTGGGTATTGTTTTCTGTTAGTCTACATTATTTCACCTCGCTTTCTGTT
>JAEEGI010006271.1_pt1 | contig 26894 bp, 26 predicted proteins | sample 8958751 | NCBI WGS metagenome assembly JAEEGI01 (sample SAMN16246545, study PRJNA631951) | gut metagenome | biome: gut microbiome; feature: rumen; material: KS-attached | host: Bos | place: Iran: Karaj | collected 2018-10 | reverse complement strand
AGTAATATTTCTTTTGTGACTCCTTCTCTGTCAGTTTGCCTACTTCATTTTGCATGGGTAATATCAGCCAACTGTCTGCAGCATATCCAGCATAATCTATTGTCGTTGGCACACTGATGGGCGACCCCGTTGCCACGATTACATTCTTCAGCCTGTTATACGACAACGTCTGCTTCACGCTCTCCGCCATCTTCTTAATCAGGATGTTCAGCACCCTGTCGTTCTTGATGTTATTTCGGGCACAGATATCACCCAGATAAATCTTCTGATACAGGCTCGATAGCATCGCCCGCTTATTTTTAAACGATAGAATCTCCGGCAGACCACCGTAATAGAAGAACTCATTCAGATGTCGCTTCACCTCGCTTCTCAGAATAGTGTCATACTCCCAATGCTCCTTCAGCTCCACCTGCTGCGCTGCCAAATACTCTTTGAACGAATATGGATAAGCATCATATATGAAGAACCTTCCACCCAGCGTAGTTGCCACCTCTTTGCTCAGCATCTTCGCATTGCTGCCCGTCACATAAACCCTGTATTTCGCATCAGTCAACCTCCGCACAAACTTATCCCAGTGCGGAATATTCTGCACCTCGTCGAGAAACACCACAGGCTTCTTGCCATACAGTTCCAGATGGGCCTCCAAGAGACTGTTGAAGTCCTCCGTTTGGAATTCAGCCAAACGTTCATCCTCAAAGTCCACAAACAATATCTCATCCCATCCCTTTCCTGCTGCCTGTAGCTGACGCACACGCTGATACAGCAAGTACGACTTGCCTGCATGTCTAACGCCAACAATCACATAGTTGCCGTTCTCTTCGAATTCTATGGGACGGTTCACTATCACCGCCTCATCCACTTCGCGCTGCTTACTGACCAGGCATTGTTTGATGACATCTTTACTGACACTCATATTAACTGCGATTTATAATTATCGGGCATTTTTATTAAGTTTGGTTTACAAAATTACATTTTTTCTATAAAACACAATTAACAAACACCCAAAAATCGATATGTTTTTACTATTTTTCACCAAAACAAGTTGTTTCAAGGCACAAAAACGGCATTTTTTAGGTAAATCCCCGTCAAAACACCGCTCCCTGCATTTACTCATTTCCGCATATATGTAGTTCCATCAACCATACTGGTTAATTCGTTTAAACTCCTCACACAATGCCAGCCTCCCTCACCCGCCTATACGACCATCCTGTGTGGCTCATCACCTGACGGATAGAGGCGCCCTCCGCCTTTGTGTCCAGTACGATTCGCGTCTGTTCCTCCATTGTCAGTCGCTGGAACTCAGCCACGCTCTTCGCGCCACACTGCTCAATGATGAAGTCCCGCACTTCCGAGTCCTGCAGGCGCCTCGTATTGTCCACATCCACACAGTTCGCATCGCACGGCTCGTTCACCAGTGCCCTCAAGTCCTCCAGCGAAATGCGCTTCAGCACCGCCCTCACATGGCTAATGGGCCAGCCCAACTCGTCCGGTTCACGCAGGTAATCCTGCTTCCAGCTGCTCCACTCGTAGTCAGCCGCATCCTCCACGATGCCCGCCTTCACTGGGTTCTGGTGGATATAGCGCAGCAGCGTCGTGAAGTATTCCATATCGTTACACGGCTCGCTCTTAAAACGCTCCTGAAACAGATGCCCGATGCGCTCGTTCTTCTTGTTGTAGTAATACACATAGCTGCTCGCCAGACTCTTGATTACCTCCGCAATCTTCCAGTCCTTCTCCATCACCAGCAGGTGGAAGTGGTTCATCATAAGACACCATGCGTAAATCACACAAGTACGTATGGGCAGCAGCCTCCCGTCATCATCATGCTGGAACGGCAAGTCCGCAAGAATATCCATAAACCGCCGACAATCCTCATCATCGTCGAAGATAGCCTGACGATTTATCCCTCGCATCATCACATGATAGATGCCAACCCCACTTTCCTTCCTTGCACTCCAAGGCATGATATGACAATCTCAATCTTCGTTATTCTCCTCTTCCGGCAGCGCCTGTACATCCCCTGCTGGTGGCAAGTAGTCCGCCGCCTTGGCAGGAGAAATCACCGAGTGACCAAGTTGCGATTCCAATTTGTCACGAGCGGCCTTAGCCACACTGCCACCTTTCTTGGCCACTTTCACACTCTGTTTATAACCCTGAGGGTTCTGCTCTTTTGACAAGTCAGTAGCAGCACTCTCTGCCAACATGTTGAGGATAAGCTCCGTATTGGTCATATTGTCGCGCAGGCTCTCTTTCTTCAGTCCCTTGAACTGTTTGTATTGCCTAGTCGTTTTACCACTCCACTCGCGTGTAATAATATCGGTAAGTGACGCATATTGCTGTCCCTGTTGCACGCCAGCGCGGTCCCACTCGTCGGTGAGGGCCTTGCGCACCTCGATGCTCTTCACCCGATTGTTGATCCAACTTTCAGAATACCCCTTGCGGCGCCAGTCTTGTATGGCCTGATCAACCGCCAGCTCCGGGTCGGCCAACTGGTCCAGCCGTTCCTTGGCCACTTGCGCCATCCACTGCTTGAAGGGCTCTGCCTTCTTTGAAGGAATGCTCTGAATGAGGCGGAAGAGTTGCTCGGTGCTGGCCACATCGGTGAGGCGCATCTTGCCGTCGGGAGCAAGCATCTTCAAAGCGTTACAATTTGTAACGGTTTCGTTCCCCTCTTTCTTTAAACGGTTCTTAAGGACACGCCAATAGGTCTGAGGGTTCTCACTCTCAGAGAGCACCGCACACACGTCCACGATGGAGAAGTACCACTCCTCCCGTTCGTCGTCCCATGCAGTCCGCACCTTCTTGTCCTCGAATAATTGTATCTTATGCCTTTGCGTCATATAAAAATCAAGCTTATACAAATATAACGATTATTCTCCGCAATTATTGTCCTACGAAGCAATAATCCAGCAAAGCTTATTTCCTCATTTACACACATTTTTCAGGCACATAAAAGCGTGTATAGAAGTTCCTGTCCCCCTGATTCCCATAGCCTCTATATCAAGAAAACCGTTATTCCTAAAACTTACTATAAGATCTCTAACGTTTTCTTGCCCCTTGCCAAGAAGCAAATTACGTGTACGCTGCTGTACACGCACATCCACTACATCCTCTAGCGCTACGGGGACATAGTTCTCGGCATCAACAAATCTGTAGTTATTGGGATCTAACAACAGTTGTGTCAGATTTACTTTTTTATTGTCGGTATCCATCTTTTTTATCACTTTATCTTGCTAAAATAACGATTTTGCCTCGTTCTAATTGCATTTCTTATTAATTATTATCGTTTATTAACTGTCTGATAGCCGTTTTTACTTCATTTTACTCTCTAACCATAAACCCTTAACCAACGATGCACAATTTCACTTCTTCTTTGCATCCTCAATCTTCTGCTTCATTGTCTTAACAATCGAAGTCAGTATTTTTAGGATGCGGTCATTATCTATCATTAGCGAGTGAAATTGATCATCGTTAATGTATCCATTGTCATGCAGCAAATTTAACCAATAATCCGTTTCATCCGCCTCTTTATAAGCTATTGACATCTTAGAAAGGAAATCAGCATCACTTTGTGCATGCTTACTTTCCCTAACATTGGCTCCTACTGATGTACCACTCCTATATATCTGTTTTGACTGAACAAACTCCTTGTATCCTGCATCTTCAGTCAAATACTGAAACAACCTCGTAATACGGCAACCGAAGTCATAAGAAAGTTCATGTATCCCCGCCTTCTGCTTCTCCTCTTCGGACATCAGCTTGGATAAAGGGCCTCGTTTTGGCTTATAAGTAGGTTTCTTATCAGTGGTATACTTCCTCCCAGCTTTGCTATACTCCTTCTTGTATGCCATAGAATTAGTTTTTAATCATTCATCATGAACCATGATCCGAAAGTTGCCATGAACCATAAGAATTCCTTCATCCTCATGCTCCACAAACAGCCCACCCTCCTCACGATAACTTTCAGCGAGTCCCCATTCCGACACAATCAGTACCCTCAGAGCACCGGCATTTTCTCCAGGGCAGAAAGCAACTGGACATTGTCTAGATAGCAAAACGACTGAGGAGGTCTGAAATTTTGAGCAACAGTACCAGGATCCACTGGAGTAAGAAGTTCCTTGAAATCACTAAACACAATTGCATAGCCTTGATTCGAAGAGTCGTAATACTTCTGATATTCCTCTCGAGTCACACCAGCACATTCAGAAAACCTATACCAAATATTGTCTGGCGAATTATGCACAATTTCCTGAACATCAAAAAAACCAACTATTTTTTTATTCGGCGCGGTTTCATACACGTACACCCTCCTGACTGTATTTGCAAATATCGTTTTTCTAAACTCCACCCGCTTGGAGCCATCCTGCATACGCTGTACATAAGGCTTCTTGATTGACATCAGGACATTTCGGTGCTCATACGGTTGATTAAAGAAATATTCTTTCTTTCCCCAATAATACATCGACTCCACATAGCCCAAATACTTTGCACCATTTTGTTTCAAGAATGGCATGTATTCTTTTATATGCTCTTCGTTTACAGTCATCAGCGGAGTACTTGTCCCTAACAGTTTATACGACTCCTGTAGGAGACGTGTGCCAATTTTCCCATTTCGGCACTTTTCGTCAACTCGCAAAGTGCATATTTTTTTCTCCTCAATGGTATTTTTCAATATAGCTAAACCTCTAATCACTCCGTCTTCCTCATCCAGGACCATTATCCTTTTGCCACTCGGCAACTCCTCAAAAGACCGTTCTAGCCATCTCTCAAAATCGGGATATTTACAGTACAAACAAGATAGGAAATCGTTTATTTTGGACTTCCAATCGTCCAAACTACCGCTGTTTTGGAGTGAAATAACGACCAATGACATCTCCATATTATTATTTGATTCACAACAGATTACAAACAAACGAACCCAAAACAGATCCAATAGTTCCTAATGCAATTACAATCAGGAAATATAGCAACAACAATCCTACATGAATGCTATGATTATCACCCTTGAAGAAATTGCAATACTTATCATACACCTCTTTTTCTTCTTTCTTACTCTTCCAATGATAAGCAATCTTTCTTGATCTGTCATTCAAAGCTTTCAAATAATCACACCATGTCTCCGGCTCCAGTATCCTCGTATCCTTCAATGGGAGCAACCCTCCATGGATTCGTTCCCGCACATCAGTGATATAAAAGAAATGGACCTTTTCAAACATCAACAATTGGTGAGTCCCCCCATAACTCAATGCCTCCATTTCCTTATCGGAAACGAGTCTCTTGTCATTTACCCTGATATCAAACAAATCTGTTTTCTCAAATACTCCACGTATCACATCATTATTCAATCTCTCTGAGGTAATCAATGATTTCACCCCATCGTGCTTCCCATCAGTCTTGATTCGGAATCTAATGTATACCATATCCTCTGAGACAGGATTGGAGCCGTTTCCCGCATCATTCTCAGATCTTTTTGTGGAATTATCTGCTAATCCCCTCAACGAATTCAAATCAATAACAGGAATTTTTATTTTAACAAGAGTACCTTTGTCCGATGGATCCAATTCTATTTTTTCAAAGTTTGTCCGATTTAAAACATACAATATTTTAAACGGAATCGAATATCCACCTGTTTGTTTTTCTAACTGATAAAAAGCAGGAGCTTGAGGTATCTCCTTGACACTTAAATCCTCGTTGAAAAGCGAAGATGCCAGAGCCCTGTCTTTGGACAATATATTTCCTAAATCAGAAATACCACAATTTCCTTGAGACCATTCGATAGCAAACGGGACATACAAAAGAATATTTATTTCCTTGCCAGTCAACTTTAGGCTTATTCCCATGTCAATGCAGACATCCGATTTCGCATATTTCCTACAACATCCTGTACTGTATCTAATCATATTGATATGCAACTCACCTACAGAAGGCGAGACGCCATCACGATTGACAGAAATATAGAAACTTTTACTACTCATATCCTATCTTTCTTTCGTAATTATCATATTTTATTTATCCCGGTTCGATTCATTCCTTTTAGTTTGCAAAATTACAAAAAAATATTCATTTGACTAATATCATTTGATTCACGATTATTCTTCGTCGATGATTGGATCAACTTCTTCGACCAAGATTGTTCCTGCATTCAGAGTGATTTCTTTCTCTTCATCTTTCAAAGAAGTGTTATCAGATGCACACATGGGCACAATATAAATCTTTCCATTGTATTTTACATGAGCGCCGTGTGCTTCACGCTGATTGTAGGTTTCTTCGCTTTTGTCGGTATCGGGATAATACATCAGTTCAAAAGGGCGATTCTTCTTCCTGCAAATCCGGCATGATTCCTCAACACCTTTTACCCATATTGGTTCACCGTCAACGGAACAAACGAAAATAGATGACTTTCCAGAAAAGGTCATCCAGTATTTCATCCACGAATTGCTAAAATCGCCATTAGGATGTCTATTTGAGGTATTACTCTTGTTGGTTACTTTGATATCGCCTTCAAGAGTAATTACTTCTGGAGAAGTGTGATTCTTCTCAAAAACTTTCTTTGCTATAAAAAGCGAAAATGATAACATATTCAGAGAGTACTAAAACTACTTTATCTCCATTAAATAATCATTTGGAGAGTTCATCCACACCTCCACATCAAAAAAATATTGTGTATAAACATTCCTTTCCCATAATTCTCTATTGGGCAATTTAAAATGTTTCTAGTCCGTATCTATGCTCTGAAAGTCGACATTGATAAAACTTGGTTGATTTGTATCCATTGTCTTTAAACGATGCTAATAGTTTCTCCTTATCATCCTTTGAAATTTTTGCTCCAAATATAACCTTTGTCACATCGTTTTTGTCAAAGCTTTTCAATCCAAACCCATCATCCACTATCACGCGCCATTCTTTTTCATATTGCCATAATACGGATTTCGTACAAATTGCCTGCTGATGCATTGTAAACATCATATTATCCTCCTTTTGATAATCTGATAATTCAAATTTCGGATAACGCTTTTTGTATTGTACTGGAAGAAGGTTGTTGTAAAAGAAGCCTCCTCTTTTGATGTCAAATTCTATACATATACCCTTGTGTGAATTTGCATAATGCGACCACATTAATATATTTTTCGGATCTTCCGACAAGCAATATACACCTATATTCTGATCAATATAATATTTATGAACTTCATTTATAATTCTTTTAAGCACACGAGGTTTGCTGATCATTCTTGCACCAGCAATTTTTACATCATCATCTTTTTGAGACAGCTCCTCTTTCAGTAGTTGCAGCATGGAGCTTTTCTCCATATTATCTATTATTTCCTCATCGTTCTTCCCTATACTAACATCAATGTTACAATCGAAAGGGTCATTAAAATCAGACGGTTTCGAAAACCAACAGGAATGGCTGTTGATAACCTTGTACAAGTTATCATTTACAGAATAGTATTTGTAAAGCTTTCGGGGAATAATAAATTTGGTGTTTTGAGGATTGGCTCGCATATATTCATCAACCTTTCTTATATGCATAATTGCACTGAAACCACGAGATCAAATTCAATAATACAATTGTTTCAAAGTATTTGAATAATTGTCAATTCGTTCTTTCAACTTGTCATAAGCAACTTTGTCAGATGGATTGTTATTTCCTTCTCTCCATTTCAAAATATATTTTTCGGAGTTTGGTAAATCTTCAACCAATTGCACAAGCCTCTCGAACACATCCTCCTTAGAGTATTCATAGGGGTCAAACAAAGCAGTAATAGTCTTTAGAAAACCAAGTCTAATGGACAAAGCGTTTGAATAACGACTGGAATCACTGATACCATCAATAAAATTGCGATATGATGTTATCGTATGAATATAATTAATTGCACCAAATACAGATTTTACAACCAACTCGCTTGAAAAACCGGTTCTTGAAGGAAGTGAGTTCAACAATATAAACGAAGCAAAGAGGTCTGCAACGCTTTCATCTACATTGCTTTGCTCATTCATATAGGAGGCTATACGGCTTTTATAATCGAACTTGTCAAAGTAATCTTGAAGAAAAGTCACATCATTAACAACCTTTTTTGACATCTCTATCATTTGTGATTTTTCTTTTTCCACCGCTTCCGTATCTTCATGAAATTCATCCAAAATTTTGCAATACTCTGAGAAATAATCTATAAAGATGCTCGGCTTTTCTTCGTTTTTATAATAATAATGCCCCAGTTCATGAAGTAAAATGAAAACCTGTTTAACAAGAATACTTTTATATAAAACTTCAGCATTAGCACATTCTATCTTTCCATTTGCAGCTAAAGTATCCATTAATTCATTTCCAAAGTCATAATCATCGTTTTGGAGCATTAGTAATGACAAGTAAAAGCTCCTAAATTGATTTGCCGTACCGATTTCATCAAGTATTAATAAGGGTTCCTGAAAATAAGGGAATATGATGGTTTTCTTCTTAAAATCGATACTCGGTAAAAACGCGTTCTCATCTCCCGAAACAATTGTAACGTCAATATTGTTATCAACAATTATACGATTTACTATTTTTTCACACTCCCTGTAAGTGTCCATTATTTTTCTTTTTTCAACTTTTTAAAGAAATCAACTATGCCTTTTAATTTGATGTTTTGTTTTATTGGTTTATTATTACCATCGTATATTTTAACCCTTTTCTCGCATAAACAAGCTATTGAAGCCAAAGCACCTAGTAAATTTATCAGTTCTTTAATCTGTCCAACAATATTACAAACATTATTTCCATCAATATTCTTTGTATCATCCCATGAGATGTCTATCCCCCCATAGTTATCTACTGTTTTTTTTATTTGTTTTTCTTCTTCTACACCATCATAGGGCAGAACTACTTTATACTTTTCCATAATTTGAACACTATTGTTTTTATACTTTTTATTAGCTATTTGTCTTTGTTCTATCTCTTTCATAAGATTAAGTCTATAAGTCTTGGCTTTTTCCTCTCCTAATTTGGAGGATATTTCAATTGCATTTTCAATATGACCCATAGCCATTTTATACTTTTGTAACTTAAGATAATACTTTGCTAAATTGGAATGGCATATTCCCACTCCATCAATATAACCTTCCCGTTTAAGTATTCTCAATGCATCTCTCACACACTCTATTGCTTTCTTAAGTTTTTGTTCATCTTCATATAAAACAGCAAAGTTGATTAATGCATAACCTTCTTCTCTTTTTAACCCGAATTCTCTACAAAAGTCCAAGGACAAATTATAATAACTCTCCGCTTTTTCATGATCAGTAAAAGTATAACAGACTCCTAAGTTAGAGAAAATATTAGCATAATGGACACCATTTTCCTTCATTATATCCACCCCTAAATCCGACAACGGCAATAATAATTGCAAAGCGTCCTCATACTTTTCATCACAAATCAGTGTCCAGGCAATACTCCTTTGGCATGCTATACTGTCACTTATACAACGCGAGACTTCATGAGCTCTATTCAAATAATCAATGGATTTTTCATTCTCATTTATCTTAAAGTACAGATTGCCACACGTTTTCATTTTTTGATATAAATCAAATTGATTTAAACAGTTGTCTATCGTCTGTTTCCAATTCGTCTCATATCTTGATTTCGGCTCTGGAGATAGGCCTCGAAGCCTTAGGAGTTCATTAATAAATAATTGGGTTTCGCATCGAAGAATTGTCAGATCATAGCCGTCAAACATATCGTACACCTTACGGTAATAAGAATCTCTCTTGTTTTTCACAACTTCCGGTTTACAACTTTTTTCATGACTAATATAAATGATCTTTTTTCTTGATTTATCACCAAAAGTTTGAAAGACGGGCGTGAGATCAAAAATATCGGAACAACTATAACCACATACTATTATGCAATCAGAACCCTCAATAAAATCATCAATAACCGATTTTCTTTTGTCAAATCCAATCTTGTTAGTTATTCTCTTAATACTAATCACAAGGTCTTGAGAATGGTTCAATGAGCCATGAAATTTTCTAATAAGGACTTTTGACTTTTTCCTTGTCCTACGATTACACACATCAACGCCATAGTCCTGATTTAGTTCATTAAGAGATTTCTCAATACATTGGTCAAAATTAGTCGTCCCGATAGAAAAAGTGAATCCTGTTTGAACAAGTTTGGCAATAGCTTTATGAAACCCCGACGGTTTAGATTCGAAAATATGGATAAATGCATCCACATTCATCCCATTATCGATCAGCACCTCAAAGAACATTTCAAAAGGAATTGTATTCAACACCTTTGAGATGTCTTCCGGAGGGAAGCCTAATTTTACCAAAATATAAGTTTCAATCCCATCAACAATATAATTATTATTGACGCTGCCAACCATGGGAATTCCTGAATCTATCGAAATGCCCGAACCAAGTAGAAAGGAAACGTTTTTTTTATCTATTTCGCCGAACAGCTTTTCTATTATTTCTCTCATAAATGCAAGGGGTATATTCCGTGTTTTGCCCATGAAGTTCATAAGATTGGCTGCTTTATCTGCGCCTCAGCGTCGGCATACGTTGTGGACACATCGCCAGGTTGCATAGGTACCAACTGTTTATGGGCTGGAGCAATCTTCTCCTGTTCCTGCAGTTTGTTTTTCTTGAGGCTAACATCGTAATACAAGTTCAATCAGTCACTTTATCAAGTTCGAGCCTATGAAACTGGCTGCGAGCCGTCGAACGTCGGCGTGTATCTCGTTGTGTTTTATCCAATTACAGTATTTATATCGTTCTTCGGGGTTGTGCTTTGAGGGATTACGCTTATTGGTTTCAATAAACGTGATTATCTCTGGATACTTTGAAAGCAAAGGTTCGTCTTGGGTCATTTCATAGAATCATTAATCTACACTGCAGGCACACACTAATCCTTTTCATTCAATGCTTTCTCCATTGCCTGCCTGTACCCATACCATGTATCCGCATCTATACCTTCCATGTACTTTTTCTCGAGATACTTCAAGCTAGTTTTAGCCTCTTCTGCAGTCAAGCCAATAGACGCATCATAGTATGGATATATTATTTCAATACTTCCGTTTTCTTCTTTATTGCACTTAAAGAATACCAATGATTCGGTGTGCCCCTGGAGCGCCTGTGCCAAATCATACAATTCATGATAGTCTAACTCATCCACATTCTCCAAGAACGCTTCAAAGTCAGCAGGACGGTTCATATTCGCAATATAATCATCCAAATCCAACCTCGAAACCGCATCTATAATAATACCTGCCAAAACTTTCTGATTTTGTTCGCCTCCACCAGGGAAGTCTCTACTAGTCAATGTTAAGTATTCTTCTTCAAGTAGTTTCTTAAATGCAGAGAAACATAACACGAAATAGTCTTTCGTCAACACCTTCTCTCTACGTCCTTTTCTTATCATACTTGGTAAAGCATATATCACAGCCCTAAAACCAGTTGTCTTCCACAGGATATTCCTTTGTGGTTCTTTCCACTCCTCTGGGAAAACATCTTTTAAGGCACTAAAGCAATTTATTAGAATTTTAGTTATGACATCGTCCTTCTCTTCAATAAAATACTCCCTCAACGGACACCTGTTATCATAATCAAGTTTTACTCCTCTTTTAATCCGTCTGGCGTCTTCGTCCGGATTCTTGGAAATTAGTTGTAAAACCGACTTTGCAAAAGTTCCTTGCGACAGTGTGGCATTCTCCTGTGTTTCGCTTTTCTTGCCAAGCATCTTAAGACGGTTGTGAAAAGGTGAAACTTCTGAATTATTCATCACCCTTGCAATCTGGTGAACTGTCTTGTGAGGGCTTCGCTCCTTGGCAACATCAAACAGGTCATAGATGAGACTTGGCGACACTTTCACCTGATTACTATTGATGGTAGAAAACACGTAGGCCTTTTGTTCGGTTGTAAGCCCAAACATAAAAACCACTGGAAGAGCAAAAGAATCCGCATAACTTGACCTTTCAATTCCCCATAGTCGATGCTGTCCGTCAATGACATCACCGATAATAGAATCCTCATTCCCAATAACGATTTTGTTCTTCTCCTCGTCAATTATCACATTGGCATTCAAATTAATGCTCACCACAATTGGCGTGGGGAAAATAGCATCTGGGTCTGAGCAGTATTCACCTATTTTCTTAATACGTGGTTCGCTCAATTCTCGTTGAACACCGTCCGACTGCTGTCCGCGTCTACTCACGCTAACTATTTTCAGCAACGTCTTTGCTTGTACAGAACACAAATAAAACGTGCCTATCGGTTGCTTTACTTCTATATAGTCAAGTGTTATCATAGAGCTGTGTCCTTTCCGTCATTATTAACATCAGTACTCTTTTCTTCCATATCTTCCAACTGTTTATGCTCTTCTGTCAAGTAGGTATCATCCAACTCTGATCCCTCATTATTTTGTGCCATGAGTGATAACCCAAATGCATACCAGGCAAAAACAATAGCAAGGATAAAGAAAACCAATTGTTTAACATCTACGCATAAATCGAGAGGTGAAAAATCTTCATATTTCACACTCCTAATTTCTTGCGATGCAAATGAAAAGAATACAGCACATAGGATGAGGGAGAAAATCAAAAGAGTGGTAAACACAATGGTCATTGAACGAAACTCTGGTTTCTTACCATTCTTGATACGTGTAAACAAAGGAGCAATCAAAGAGGCTATCATAACAAGTGCGTATGTATAGAAACTACCAAACACGCTATCAGGATATACCGCCTGAGCAAAACTCCAGTCTGGCGTCTGAAATAGGGTGCGGTTAACCACGTTGATGATTGTCCCCAATTGGCCAGCAATAACTACGAACATCCCCCACAAGAAGAACTCCACCTTATGCTTGAAACACACTATAAATGGAACAAGTACTGAACCCCAGAACTTGTTTTCTTTCTTAGCAAAGTATTCCATAGCCTTGTCTGGCCATTTCTTTCTCGCTTTATAATCTGCTGCCATAATTAATAGTTTCTATATTCAACTATGATATAACTCTTTGTGGCAAAAACAGGAAACTACAGAATTGCCATACAGTACTCAGTATCACTTTCATTCCTTTGGCAATTCTAAGATTCCATCAATCTCATGCTCCACAAACGGGCCTTCTTTTACTTCAAAGATTACGCTGTTTGATTCGAGTGATTGTAATGTATGCCAGACATTCTTAGGGATATTCACACCATAGCGGCCCTCGGCTGGATTGAGCACTACGCTCTCTATTACAGACCCATCGTCGTTATATGTCGTGGAACGCACCTTTCCCCTTAACACAACAAACGATTCATCTTTTGTAGGATGACGATGAATGGGAACTACAGTTCCTGGTTCAACTGCATTAAGCATCCTGTGACATTTGTCCTCCAACGATTGATGAAAGTTATAGTTCATCCGCAAGCGAGGCGAAGCCTTGGCTTGAGCAGAAACCCCATTCAGTAAAGATTCATTGATGATTTTCATATTGTGTCTTCTTACATCATCCGTCTTACCTCAGACATCGCTCTCTCGATTTCTTCGAGAGAAGCGCTTCCACCCCACATCCTGTAAACATATTATGGAGTTATGCATCCAAAAAACATAGAGTACGAGCGGGCTTCGTTCTCCATAAAAAACTCTAAACGTTACGAAACCTTTCTGCCTGACCTCCGGTCACGGCCTGCGACCTTGTGGAGCAAACCTTTACAGAATCTTTAAACGTTATAGAAATGCTAAAGCATCCTCACTCACATCATTTTGCCGTTTTTCTCGGGTGTTCCACACTCCGTTTCGGCGTCATTTTGCTGCTCGTGAGATATTCTATTTCCGACTGCAAAGATACGAAATAATTTTGAAACGACAAAATCTTTTGTCTGGCACGGCCTTGCCAGTATATACAAACAAAAGCGGGTCGGCACCCTCTGGTACTGACCCTCTTACTTTTCGCCTTTTTTAGATTGGGACAGGTGCCTGTCCCCCGTCTGTTCCAATGTTTTCATGTCCCCCATCCCTCCGTTTTGTTTCATAAATCAACAAAATAAAACCCAACATTTTTCGTTATTTTTTTAAACTGAAAGCCCCATGCCCCGCCGCGCCCGTAACACCACCTCCACTGGAATCTACCACGTGATGATGCGTGGTATCAACCATCAGGTGATTTTCGAGGACGAGGAGGACAACCACTTCTTCCTGGACTGTCTCTTCCGCATGGGCTTTATAAACGATGACGACGGCACGCCCATCGCTCAGGGTTGCACCTACTACGCATACTGCCTCATGGGCAATCACTTCCACCTGCTCATTCGCGAGCGCGAAGAAACCATCAGCCAGACTCTCAAGCGCATCGCTGACGCTTACGTCTATTACTACAACCGCAAGTACCAGCGCAGCGGTCATCTCTTCAAGGAACGCTTCCGCAGCGAACCGGTAAACGACATGGACTATTTCACCACCCTCCTCTGCTACATCCACCAGAATCCCGTGAAGGCTGGCATCGTGGCCAACGTCAAGGACTATGCCTACAGCAGTTGGCGTGAATACACAGGCGAAGTCTTTCCGCAGGCGCAGATCTGTCATATCGAGGCCGTCCTGCGTCGCATGCCGTTCGAGGAGTTAAACGAGTTGGTCAACACACCCCTGCCCGAGAAGATGGGCATCATCGACATCGAGGACGAAGTTGTCCGTCATCGGTTGTCCGAGGAGCAGGTGAAGCAACTGTTGGTAATCTATTCGCAAACCCACAGCGCCTCAGAATTCCAGCAGCTGGGCCGTCCTCGCCAGAGCAAAATCATCAATCTCCTTCGCAACCAAGGTGCCAGCATCCGACAATTGGAACGGTTGACCGGACTTAGTCGAGGGCTTATTTCCAGGCTTTAGTTTCTCTTGGCATTTCTTTCGTGGGGACAAATTGTCCCCTGGTAAGTAATCCCCCATTTTCATGCTGCCATTATGCAGCAATAAGGGAATAATTGTGTAAAATGCTGATTTTTAGGCTTGGGACAGGTGCCCGTCCCCCGTCCCAACTTAGCTTAAGCTACATTTAGATAACGATTCCTGAGGGATTATATTGTGTTTATTGGTGTATAGTCAGTGTATGAAAGTTCCTGTCCCCCTGATTCCTCATCACATGATAGATGCCATACCCGCTTTCCTTCCTGGCACTCCGAGGCATGGTTTATTTTTATCTTTTTCAAGTCACGCTACACATAAGTAGCGATTTTTGAGGGATTATATTGTGTTGCCAATGTGTTTGAGGGATGTATGAAAGTTCCTGTCCCCCTGATTCGTGTTGCAGTACTTATCACCTCACCATCATGCTGCATTCAAGCCACACTGAGGGAATATCTTTGCAAAACATTGATTTTTAGGCTTGGGACAGGTACCTATCCCCCGTCCCTCCGTCCCTCCGTCCCTCCCTTTCTTTCGTGGGGACAAATTGTCCCCTGGTAAGTAATCCCCCATTTTCATGCTGCCATTATGCAGCAATAAGGGAATAATTGCGTAAAATGCTGATTTTCAATGTTGGGACAGGTGCCTGTCCCCTGTCCCCTAAAACAGGTGATTTTTTCCAAGCAGCGAATGGGGTAAAAACCTTACCTTTGCCCTCCCATGTGGGCATTATGACACTATAGTCACTCAACTTGTGCGATACATCTATCTTCCAATAGTCATTAATATACCATCTGGACTCATCTTTTGAATACTTATTCTCTTTGAGGATGGCCTTGAAGTTGGCTTCCAGTTCAATGCAAACACGGATGAAGAGTTGTTGTATCTTGTATGAGTAGGTCTTGCGGTTATTATATGTGGGCTCCACATAGCTAAACACCGCCTTTAGGTCATTCTGTAGTTCTTCAAAAGCTCGGGTAAACATATAGGGTTTCTGGGCGTAGTCGTCATCTCGCAGATAATGATACTTACTGGAGCCCGAATTCACTCTTTTCACCAGCGGACGATAACAGCGGTGAAATGGTACCCTCGGATTATCTATTGTCTCTCTGGCTATTCCCTGGAACTGTTCTACGGTGTACTTCATTGAACAATATTATCTTTACTTTCATTATAGTAAGCCCATAACACACAAATAATATCAAAGCATTTTTTACTGCCTTTTCTCAGCAAATTGAATATGTTAAAGAATTAATCTAGACACTTCGTCTAGATATCTGTCTACATACTATTTTTATAGCTTTTATCTAGACATCTTGTCCGGATTCTTGTCTAGATTCTTTCACCCTATATTTAGTATTGCAGGCTTTACCTACAGATTCTATATGGGTATTTCCTTTTAGTTTCTTTAGTATTCTTGAGGCTGGTTTCTGTTCCAAGCAATAGTACTCTTGAATCCTATCTCACTATAAAATGGTATTAAAAATCATACTTCAGACCTCAGACTTCAGCCTTCGTTAAGTCTTTGTCACCTTTCATCCAACATCATCGGCCTCAATCTCTTTCGCAATCAATTTATACTTGGCCCTAATATCCTCTCGCTGATAGAAATCAAGCAAATCGGCTTTGCTTAAACATCCATTTTCAAGATATTTCGTCAAATACTGTTGATTGAACTCTATTGAAAGCAAACTCTTTTCGATATTCTTCAGTATCTGCTGATTGTTTTTGATATTGGTTTTCACCAGCGTCTCTATACTCTGCACATCGCGTATGTCTTTCAATAGACGATGTATAAGCATATTCACAAACTCTTCTTCAACGTTCTCCCCATCTTTTCGCAATGCCAATCCCCGAGCCAAGTTATATGCTACGGCCAGATTATGATAATCTGAAGCCTCGTAATCTATGATACAGATGAATCCTATATTTTCAATGTATGCCACGCTATCAACCGCCCGTTGTATGGAAGCATCTGCCAGTGTTTTGTCAAAAACTATGATACTCGCGTTTGCGCCTCGGTTTACCGTGGCTTCCAACAACTGGCTCCATGCGGTATCGTATTTATTGGAGGCTATGTCAGGCGAATCCACATCGCCAAGTTTAATACTCTTGTCAAACTTACATTCAATAGCTATTTTTTTGCCATTATCACCACCCACATAAGCTATGATGTCGCCTGTTTTATTATTCTTCAAAGCGCCCTTTGTCGTTCCCGACAACGAAACCTCATCGCCCAAATGATGACGTTCAATATAGGAGTCCAAAAACACCAGAATGTCATTCTCTGCAGCCACACCCTTAATGGCCGTCTTATGGAACACCTCCTGCTTCATGTCAAACAGGAGCTTCAAATTCTCCAATTGCACGCCCAAATCATCCGTAGTCTTCGACAAGAATGCAGAGAATCGGTCTTCCATTGTTGCAAGCACACCTATACGGATAGCGCGCAACAACGCGGCTTCTCGCTCCGATTCTGGCAGCGAGTCAAAATAGCGGTAAACCAGTTCATCCGAGATTTCAAAACTGTCTACCTGTACACGTTTTAGTTTATGATCTAAACGCATAGGCTATACCCTGTCGTAGCGATAACCGCCTTTCTTGATGTATTCGTTAAGATACTTGCCGTGTGAATCGGCAGCCATCAGTCCCTGATAAAGAGCTTCGGGCACATCGTAATACTGGTAGATGGCACCATTCAGAAACTCCACTTCCAAAATTTGATTCATCGAATCATATCCAATAGATGCAATGTTCGATGAAGATACATACGTTCTATCCATATTCTTATTCAATTTTTGTTTTTTGCATTCTCCATGTTTTTGTAATATTAGGATAATTATCCTCCTTAACATCCAAAACCTTGTTCCATCCTTCTTTGGGTTCAGCGTCTTTAGCCACTTTGGGATCTTGACTATCGGGACGAGAAGCCTCGGGAGGGAAAAAAATGTTTGTTCTCATTGGCATTCTCACCGCCTCACCTACTATTATAGATTCACCCGTTTTCAAAATAGGCAACATATTCACCAAACCCGATAAATTATCTGAAACTGTGCTGGCTACTATTCCCTTATCATTTGAATTGGTCAAGCGCAACGAAATGGTAGTTCCGCATTGCGACAAGATGGTCGGGTCAATCTCAGATGGCCGTTGGCTCACTATCATGGCTCCTATGCCGTATTTCCTACCCTCCTTAACAATTCTGCGAACTATAGATGATGCGCGGTTGCTATTATTGGTGCCTAAATAGTTATGAGCCTCTTCCATTACAATTAATAATGGTCTTTCTCTTGCACCCTGCGGTAATCTTCTACCCCAGAAAAGGGAATCGTACATCAACCTGAGCATGATACCCACAATATCTATCAAAATGCTGCTGGGCACTCCAGATACATCAAACACCGACAATTGCTTCTCACCGTACCACTTTTTTAACAGCTCATCCAGATCTTCTCCCACAATTCCTTTATCTGAAGGAACATAGCCTTCAGAATTAAAAATGAAATCATATCTTGGGTCTGACATCCGTGCCAACAATTGCAATAATTGTCTTTTCAAACTCACTGTTACTTTTGCCAAATAAATATGCTTGTCAACAGTTGCTTTATATGTCGGTAAGATAAAGGGGTCGATGCCACCTGTCAGTTGATTGCCATCTTGTTCCTCAAAGGCTTCCGTTGTTTTGGCCAAATCAAAATCTTCATCTATCTCACCAAACTTTTGACCAGTCTGAGGAGCATTGTGTGTCGAGAAAACCAGCCGGTACAAATAAAGCACCAGTCGTTTCAAACTAAACGGAACTGGAGTATCAGCCGTAATTAAATCTGCATTGAGATAACTGTATTTACCAGCATTTTCACGGATTGTCAATTGCTTTAGTCTCAACACATATTCCGCTATCTGCGCTCTGTCGCTGTCATTTATGCCTCCAAAAGTGAAATCCACAAACTCATCAAAACTCATGGCCCAATAAGGTACCACCAATTTCTGCTCATGCGCCGACTCAGGGTAAATACGAAACACATTGGCACTATCCTTAAAGGTCTTCCCATATTCCCCGTGAATATCTATCAAGACAATACGTGATGAAGGAAATTTATCCGATGCTGTCAACGTGCTAATCAATCCAGCAACAGTTGTTGATTTGCCAGTACCCGTTGATCCCACAACCGAGCAATGTCGGGTTATCAGTTTGTTGATATCAACCAATGCCGGTATGTTGTCCGCACCCGATATGGTTCCGACAGACACAAACTCAGCCCCTTGTTCCTGCCCATAAATACTATGAAGATCTTCTTCCGTAACAATAAACACCTCATCATCTATCATGGGATACTGGGAAATACCTCTTTCAAAAGGCTGGCCCTGAGCCCCCTCACCTACCAGTTGTACGGTCATCCAACGGTAACCGGCATTCTCCTCCTCTCTCATACTTTCAGGAATCGCATCAGCTCCAATTTGGACGATTGTTCCATACAAATTCACATAGCCTTGCGGAATTTTCACAAAGCCACCTACCTGTCCAATCTTGTAACCATTACCGTTGATGTAGGTAATACTCGAATTCAACGAAGTATATAATTGAACCGAAACGTTAGTCCCAGATATACTGCGAACTACGCCTATTACCGCAGGATTATTATTTGTCTGCATCTGGATGGTCTCCTATCAACTGCTTCAAGAATGAGGAAAATGCATCAAAATCACCCAAAGAAACGCGATTGTCAACAATATTAAGATCAAAACCGGAAAAATCCTTGTTATCCATCTCATATTCAGCCCATTCATAATTCTGGGCTCCGATGATAGCCTTGTCATCATACCATACACTCAAGTTTGGCCTTTCCTTCGCACGGTTAACTGCTTCTGGAGAAAATAGTTCTCCCGTTGTTGCATCAACCATCTTGCCATACATCATGGCTATTACATTTGCGCTTTTGTTCACTTTCAATGCATTGATAATGGTATCATTGATATGCTCATCACCAAAGGAATAACCACAAACAATCAAAGTGGCATGAGGCTTCAGCAGGAACCCCGACAACCTGTCAGACATTGCTAGAAATGGCATCTTCCTGCTTTGGTCGTATTTCAGTTTTGAAGGATATATCAACTCAGGCGAGCCTGTCTCGTCTTTTGTAACTCTCGATACACTTTTCCCCATCACTTTCCAATTCACCGAACCGTGAAGTTTCCATAAACGCGTCCAATAAGGAGGCAAATCATTCCTTTCTACGGAATGAATATCAAAGAATGGGTAGCGGGAACCCGAAAAACCGTCAAAGAAAGGCACATACTGCTCTTCAAGTGCCTGCTCAAGCAATAAATCGTAGTTAGTTGTAAATACCTCTACCGGCAATGCTCTGTCAATGGAACAAATCCAATTGGCAAACCTTCTGTATGAGTTATCACCATCAGGCAAATCCTTATTGACAGATTCAGCAATTGTTTTGCAAATGTCTTTTTCCAATTCCGTCAATGCATCTTCTGAGAAACCTCTCACGTCACCACCTTTTGACACTTCTTTCATGGAACGGATAAAGGTGAGCACGTCTTCCACATTACACGTATCCTTACCTGCTTTCCCCATTTCAGTCATAAGTTTCTTATAAGGCGAGTTATCAGGGTCACCTGCGTGGGCGTCGGCAATTATTTTTGTCAACCCTTTCATATCCGGCAACAGAGGTTTACCTCCGTCTTTTACAGAACGTGGACAACCCGCCGCAAGAAAGAATCCCAACGGCGATTTATCTTGTGAGAGCAGAAGCCTTAAACTCCGCAGATGTCTTAGCTGATCGTGTTTCATTATGATCTAATTTCAATTTCCTTCTAAAAACCACTGATACATATTCACCCTTTTATACTTCTCCCCCATCTCCATCAACCTCTCAAACAAAACCACTCTTTCCGCCCTCAACACCCCTGCATTCATCTTTTTCATGTGGCATTAATCTTAATCATATATAGAGTCATTCACATGATTCCTTGCCTCATCCGCTTCACAATGGTTTTTGCCACTCTAAAGTCTGCATCCTGATTAGCTCCGTGATGGTATGTCTTAGTTCCGTATAAGGATATAAAGATGGCATCGTTATCACATTCAAAATAAACCCTAAAACCATCTCCTAATTGTCTCAGTTCATGAACCTTACTCATCCTGTCCTTTTGGTCTGGTTTAACAATATCCATGTTATTACTGTTAGCCGGAAACAACAAACCTGCATTGAGTGCATCTTCAAAACGCCCTACTATCAATTTCTGTTTTTCCGAGCCAATCATATTCCAATCTTTCGTAAACTCTTTGCTGTATTTCACCATTCCATGCTGTTCAAGCAAGGCCGTCAACCTCTCCATCGGTTGTGATTTTAATGGAAGAGGTGGGGTAAGCAACTGCACAATTACAGCAGTATTCCCTATTCCCGCCTGATTGCCAACATACCAGTTGTCTATATCTCTCTGAATCTGATTCCCAGATGCCGGGTCGGTATATAACAATCCCAAATGGTCAGCACACAAAGCATTCTCAACTGGTAGTGATGCCGCTATCATATCCAGTTTCTGAGCTACCAAGAGATTGTGTGCATTTCGTCCATTGAACTCAAAAAGCTTTTGCAACTCTTCATCATCTGCCAACTGTTGTTCTTCGTAAACAATATGTGATCCATTTGTCACCAGACGGCTGGCATATCCAAACAGTTCCCTGTCCCCTATCTTAAGTTGAGCCAAAATGTTTTTCAACCCAACACCACATAGCGTAACATTGTCCACATAATCATTTGTCACCCACGAAGGTTCCAGACGCGACGATGTTTTTCTGTGCATTTCCCGATAGTCAACCACCATATTTCGGAATAGAATTACCACATCCGCGCTGTTCTGCACTTGCGCTGGCAAACAATCATTCAGGTAAAATTTTCCACTCATTTCCTCCAAACTAAATCCTAAAAGAGTCTTTCTGCATTGTCCATAAACTGGCTGAACATGTCCTTAGGCCAATAGTTCAAACCGCCATTGGGTTGTAGCACGGGATGTTCAATTTCAGTCGATTCCTCATCATTCAATCTAAACCATGCTAGTTTCACCTTGTCAGCAAACCCTTCGTGCTCCTTGGCATAAATACGTACACCGTCAAACACATGGTCGCTATGGGTTTCCACCACTATTTGTGCACCAGCATCCACTGCTCTGCACATCAAATCTGCCAATGCCACCTGTCCTTTCGCATGGATATGTGCCTCCGGATTCTCAAGCAGCACAATGCCATTCTTCTCTGTCACGCCAAGCAGTATCGCAACAATGACGGGCAATGTGTAACTTAAGCCATAGCCCACATTGGTTGGCCAAAACTCATTGTATGTCGCCGTATGAGCCTCTTGGCCTGCCACCCTGTCGAAGTTGAATCTTACGCCAGGGCTGATTTCCTTCAGCCACCCCTGCACAACATACTTAAAGGCTTCGCCCTCACATTGGTCATTCAGCATATTGTCAGGAAGCACAACGCCTGCCGTTCCACATTCTTCAATAATGCGCAGCACGTTGGTTCCCCTTTCGTCCAGACCGCCATTCTTCTTGCTCGGATATATCGTTTGTGGGCCAAGTCTGTCTGCCCCCACATAAATGATTTTAGGGAAGTCCGCATTAGACGATTCCCGTTCCGAATAACGTATCCACTTTTCTCCATCCTCTCCGTATGAGGCAGCCAGTTCCATACGTTCCTCATGCACATTGCGCAACCTGTCTTCGTCACCACAGTTTTCCGGAAATAAGTCTTCCTTTTTCTGAGCCACTCTTCCTAAAATACGCAAGGCCTGTATCACACTGCTCTTGCCACTGCTATTCAACCCTGCCAGCACATTCATTTGCTTCAGGACAATCAGTTGGTGACGTATCGACTTATAGCCGTCTATGGTCAATTGTTCTATCATTTATACTTATTGATTAGATTTGAAATTACTGTATATCTGTGGTTCACACTCCACTTGCTCATACTGTCGCGCGAGATGGCTATTACAAAATTATTGCTATACAAATCCTTTTCGTAATCTGCCAATAGCTGTGACTTGTTATGACAAAGGTGATCAAATTCTTCATCCGTCAACTTGGAAAGCAACACGCCCCAAGCCTCAAAAAGCGACCTGTTGATAGGCGAGCGCCTGTAAGGATATACGCTCTTTCTGAAAGCATGTGCGCCCAAAAGTTGGCGTCCTCGAATCATCGCCTTCTCAAAGGCCTGAGTTATCTCTTCCTTTGTCAGCAAGGTGATGTCGCTCACCTCCACATGTTCCTCCATTATCAACTTCTTGATGTCACGGTTGTCCAATTCAGGCAATGCGTTATATATCATCATGGTGTCACCCAGCCACGTGTCAACGTTTACCGACTTGCTGTATTTCGTATAATCTCGCAACAGGAAGGCAACAAATCGCAGGACCAATTCTTTATCCTCCATTCGAAGACTCTTCACCGACCATCCAGTGGCATCCTTGAAGCATCGCATTTCCGCCAGTTCGCCAAGGAGTTCCGAACACTCGCCTCCATACAGCGCATTACGTATTTCTTGTGGACTAAGCTGAATGCCGCCTGTATTGATGCGTTTAAATATATTCCGCTTCACATCCTCGGGGGTACCAGGATTGATGATGGTAAACGTGAATTCCGTTTCCAAAATGCGGTTCGAATAGAGTATCGGCAGACCTGCCATATCATGCCCGTTCAGGATTGAACCGCAGAACTCAAGGCCATCCAATTTAAACCCATGCCCTTTCTGTTCTTTATTCCCAGTCTGTAGATAGTTCTGCCCCAACACAAAGTCGCGAATCGTACTCAAACGTTGCAAGCCATCTACTACTGTCCAACCACCGTCTGAAGATGCCGACACATAAAACATCGGGATGGGGATTTTCAACAGCAGAGACTCTATTAACTGGCATTTCCTTGTGTAGTCCCACACTTCTTTCCTCTGAAATCCTGGATTCAATTTGATGGTGTTCTGCTCTAGGCGACGAATGATAGCATCCATTGTTACCACACGCTTTTCAATAGAAATCGTGGATGGGTCGAAAGGATCCTTCGATTCGTCTACCTGGTCCTGGGTGGTTTTCTGAGCCTGCGCTTCATCCTCCACGCCCTTCGATTCTGCCTCGCTTACCTGTTTCTCAAGAATCTCGATGGTTTGCTGCACGTCCGCTGATGCATTCTGCTTAAGCAGTACAGATGCTTCATTCAACCTTCCATCTTCAAACTGCAGGCTGAGTGTGCCACCCTTGCCGTCCTTAACAAAATAAAGGCCTAGCGTACTCCCGGCGCTTACGGCTGGCAGCTCCGAATACGGTATATATAAATTTTCTTCGTTCATAACATTCTGCAAAAATAACGATTTTTTCTCAATTCTATTGCACTATTATTGCGTTCTTAATCTTTTCACTCTTCCATACTATGCTACAACTGGCTGAACTCGCCATAAGATATCCCCGCCCCATAAATTATTTTCACACCACTGACATGCGGAAAAAATCTTAATTTTGCAATCAAAAATAGCTAAGAATGTCTGCGAGTTAGTTATTTATAGTTATAATAAATGCTTTTGAAGTATTTATATCCACGGGCACATCAGCACCATTAGTGTCTTTAAATGCGACCGTTAATTTGTCATCCAAACTATACAACACATCCCGGTTATTATCAATTACAAAGACACGATATTTACCGTCCTCTTTTACAAAGCAAAAGTACTTCCCCTCATTGAGATCCTTGTATGAGTACAGGTTCTTTATCTCATTTATATTTTCAGCCTTTTGACGTATTTCATCAAGGACAACATCGCTTGGCAATGGACCTGCCTCAATTATTTTTTTCCCTGTTTCAGGTGGTAGTACGCTAATCTGATGCATTGACGCTCTATTTAGTTCCATCCAACTGCTCAAAAAATCAGCAAATTGTTTCTCGTCCATATTATTATTTCTTAATATTTGACATAAGTTTTACTATCTGCTCATTAAAATCCCGCAGTCTTTTATCAAGCATTTGGCTTTCTGCCGTTCGGGTTGAATTGCTATTTTTGAATTTTTCCAACTCAATATCCATTCTTTTTATCTCTATCCGGCGTAAATGTTCTTTTTGTTTATAGCACTCTTCCACTTTAGCCTTAGAATCTCTCTCAACGGCATTCAGGTCTATCTCAACACGCCTATTTTCTAAACGGTACTTTTCTTGCAAAATCTGCTGCCATTCATTCTGAACTCTTATTTTTTCGTCTAGAACCTTCTCGTTCTCCTTATTCTCATTATCAATTGCTTTATTTATTATCGGCCGTGCAAAGAAAAAAATCAAAATAATCAAGGAGACAAGTATAAAACCATATTTTATTAGTGGCAACGCAACATTGAATGATGAGTTATTGTCTTTTATAACTATTTCCAAAACAGACGAATCACATCTTTGTGCTTTAGCGATAACAATTTTATTAAAAGTCGAGTCATTAACTTTATACCCATATTTGTTATTCAGGCAAATAATAGTATCTTTAATTGTTGTCCATTCATTCATAAGATAAACATGTATGGAAGTCGTCCCACATAGAGTATCGTCCCTTTCAATGGAAATAGAATCATTTTTCTCAACACTAAAGACCACACTATCGCACAAACAATATTCAAACTCGGTTTTTCCACTGTCATTGAATAAAGAAACCGTAATACGCCCACCCAGTTCCTTGTCGCTTTTTTTATTAGTACACGAGCAAAATGCCAACAATAATATTACAAGAACAACTATCAGTAATACGATTCCACAATACTTCATTTTATGTGACGACTTATACGATACGTCAACAGTATCTTTTAAAATGTTTTTCAGCATTTTGGAATCCATATTATTATTATATGGATAGCAATCATTATCATTGCATATTCTCATTATTTGCCTCATAAATGTATTTTCATTAATAATCGCTTCGCCCCCCAATGCATTTACAGCCTCTGAAAAGTCATCTATGGTTTTCTTCAATTCTTCACAAGTGTCTCGTGCCGCTCTCCATGCGCAATCTATATCATAACACTTGTCATTGCATGCACTATATTTAATAGATTCTGCAATATTATTGGCTATTGCGCCATATGAGATGCAAATTTTATCTTCCAACATCAATTTGTCTTTGCCATTAAGCTGTTTAATTATTTCCAGCACGCCTTTTATGGTTGTATCACTCCTTATTTCACTAATCTTTTTATCTGACAAGTATGAATTGAGACAAACAACGCTCTCATTAAAATCCTGAATCAAAGATTCAATGTGCCCATATCTTCTGGCGCAACGTTTTCTAATCATTTCTATAGATGTTAAAAGTTATTATTCTGAAAACATTAATAATCAGTATTTAAAAAATTAGAATCCGTATAACGTTTTAGCAACTTATGATATGTAATCTCGTCGTTTTCAGACACGTCCTTTCCTTCATACGAATCTATTGTATTAACCTTTGATTTACGATAAAGACTTTGCATATCATCTCTTTTCTGATTTATCACTCCACTATTTAACAAATAACGTTCAACTGCTATATTTGATTGACACGTATCGTTGCTCAAGTCATCATCGAGAATATACATATTATTAATCATATTTTTATATTCTAGGCCCTCGCTATTGATACCACGAGCCGCACGATAATATGAAATGGCCATTTCCGCAGAATAATCAATTAGTATATGATGTAATGTTGCATCGTCAATATCATGCCTAAGATTCATAAACAGTTTTGAATACTTATAGCCGAAATTATCCTCACATTTAACCCCAGATTCATTCAGCAATATTGCAAATTGTTTCATACTCTCTATTGAATACTCCTCTTTACATTTTTTCGGGAAATACCTTTCCATCTTTTTCATTCCAGCTACATTTTTTGAGATGAAATATCTGTAATATAAATATATATCGTACATCATGGCATAGTACTTTGACCAATCCCACAAATCTTCATAAACTTCTGCAATATAACTATTCGAGAAAGATGTAAACTGATTATGAGGTGGGAATGT
>JAEEGI010006267.1_pt1 | contig 26906 bp, 17 predicted proteins | sample 8958751 | NCBI WGS metagenome assembly JAEEGI01 (sample SAMN16246545, study PRJNA631951) | gut metagenome | biome: gut microbiome; feature: rumen; material: KS-attached | host: Bos | place: Iran: Karaj | collected 2018-10 | reverse complement strand
ATTAATTCAATTTGGAATATTTATAATACGACAGAAAATATTTTTTTAGAGAAAAATATACTATCTAATTTATTAGATGATATTTAATCTATATGATTATTTTTGAATAAAAAAAGAGAGTAAAAATATAAATTTTAATATTAATTAATTTAAATGAAATAGAAAAAATCCAGTATATAATATAAATTAGTATATTTTTTATATCTAAATTATAATAATTAATAAAAAAAAATGGGTTCATTGTCTTCAAAACAAAAAATAGATAATTTAATTTTAGAATCGTTAAAACCGAAAGAAATCCCAGATGTACCTATATCAAAAATAGAACCTTTAAATAAAATAGAAGAAGAAAATTATCAAAGTATACAAAACTCATTCCAAAATTATGAAGAAGATGATAATATTGATACTTCAGATTTAATAAGTAAAAATATGATAATAAATGAAAGAAAAAAAAGATATCCTGAAAATTGTATTGGACAAATCATTTATTATAAAAATGGAAGACAGGAAAAAAAAACTGGAAGTATTATTGGAGAAAATTTTATTTTAACTTTAGCTTCAAATTTATATGATTTTCAAAATCAAAAGTATTATTCAAATATTAAATTTATAGATTCAAATAATAAAACTCATGAAAATCCAAAAATTAAAATATTTGAAGATTATAAAACTTCAAATTCTCAAAAAGATAATTTTGGGATTTTAATTTTTAAAGAAAATATTTCAAATAATTGTTTTTTAGGAATTCATTTACATGAAAATTTATATAATATAGATTTAAATATATATGGTTATGATTTAGAAGATAATTTATGTCAGGCAACATTAAACATCGAAAATAAAAATAACCAAAATTTTTTTGTATCTTATGATATAAAGTTAAAACAAGGAGAAGAAGGTGCTCCAATAATAGAAAATATTGGTAATAAATATTATATAATTGGATTAAATCTTCAAACAAATGAAGAACTAGAAAATTCGGCTACTTTAATTAATAAAGATATAATTAAATTCATTAATAATGTTAAAATAAATGATAGAAAATTTTTTGAAGAAGAAGAAGTTGTTGATTTAAAATTATCAAATAAAGATTTATCTCCTTATCATATTGAATTTTTGAAAGAATTTAATCTTATAAATTTACGATTTTTAGATTTAACAAATAATTATATTAAAACAAAAGGAATATTTTATTTAAGTAAAGCAAAATTTAATGGATTAAAAATATTGATTTTAGATTTAAATGAAATAGGAGATAAAGGTTTAAAATATTTATCTGAAGGAAATTTTAGAAATTTAACTCATCTCTCTTTATTTAGTAATAATATATCTTCTAAAGGAATTAATCATTTAATTAATATTAATTGCAAACAAAATTTATTGAAATTAGATTTATCTGAAAATCCAAAAATTTCTGATGAAGGAATTAATTATTTTTTAAGTGTGGATTGGCCTGTATTAAATACATTAATTATTAATAAAATTAACTTAAGTAAAAAAGGTTTAGATTATTTTCAAAGGTGTAATATAAGAAAAATATTTTTAAAAAATAATAATATTAAAAATGATGCTTTAACTATTATTCAATCATTAAAATATAGTAAAGAAATTATTACTGGAAATTCAGAGTTAGATAAATAAAAATATAATTATTATTTTATTTATTATTTTTTAATATATATTTTTTTAATTAAAATATGGAAGAAACTTCTTTAGAAAACAAAGATGAAATAAGTGAAGAAGAAATGAATGAAATAATAAATTATATTAGTAATTGGGATTATAAAAAATATGAAAGAGATATGGAAGTAAGAGAAGCTTTTCAATTATTAAAAAATAAAATGATAAAAGAAGAAAAAGAAAATGAACAAAAATTAAAAGAATTAAGAAAAAAAGAAAAAAATGAAGAAATAGAAAATAAAAAATTAAATGAAAGTTTAGATGAAAATATAGAAAAAAATAATAATTTAGAAAATGAAACTTTAAATAATCAACAAATAATTAAAGAAAATAATAATAATGAAAATATAAACGAAGAAAATTTAATAAATACAAATAATAATATAAATAAAGAATTAACAGAAGAGGAAAAATTAAGATTAGAAAAAAATTGGAATAATTCAGTAAAATACTTTTTATATTTTTAAATTTAATAGACAAAAATAGAAACTGGAAATCAAGTAATAAATGAAAAAGGTGATAAAGAAAAATTAACTGAACAAAATATGATTAATAATCAAAAAGAGAAAATGCAAAGAATTAATAAATTAATTGTAGCACAAAATGGTTATTCTAATTTATCTCAATATTCAGGTAAAATAACTTCATTATTTTTTTAGGTTTACCTAAAGTTAAAATAATTACTGATGAAGAAAAAGTTTATAAAGAAAAATCAGCGGAATTTCCTTTTTTATTTTCTATTCCAGAATTTTAAAACAATTATTTTTTTAATATATTAAGATAAATAAAAAATCAATAATTATTTTTTATTTAAATTATATAAAACAATAAAAGAAGTTATAATATGTTATTTTTCTTTAGATTAAAAAAAAAAAATTTTAAATAAAAATCCAAAATTAATAATATAATCAATAAAGAAATTTAAATTTAAGAAAAATCTATTGAATATAATTTTAGTAAATTATAATAAAATAATAGATGTTAAAATTTTTTTTGTTGAAAATATTATACCAAAATAATATATATAATTGGGAACACTAATATATTCTTTAATTAAGTCATAATATACTTTATAATTCTTTTTAAAATTTTAATAATTTTACTTTCTCTATCAATTTTTTCTTCATTTAATCCTCTAATTTCAACTTGTTGAAATTGATATTCAAAATTTAATAATTTATAATAAACCTGTCCATCATAATATTTATCAAAATTATAATAATTAAAAACAACACCTCCATAAATCCAATTATTCATTTCAAAAAATTTAATAGCAGAAACATTATGTTCAATTAAATGAACAAATATTCCAATAACATTTATATTTTTTAAATGACTTATCATTTTATTCATTAATTCACTTCCTATTTTTTTTCTTCTAAATTCATTTATTACACAAATAAAAGGAATATAAGCAAATTTTTCATTTAAAGTTTTAAAACAATCTTTTATTTTATTTACACAACTTTTTTTTCTTATTATATATTGACAATGTTGAATAAATTTTCTTTCACTTGTTAAATGAGATAAAATAAATCCTATTAAAAATTCTTCATAATTTATTTTAATAAAAGCTCCTATTGCAAAGTGATTTTCTGAAGAAATGAATTTTTGAAAAAATTGAATATTATTTTCTAAAGGACTATTCTCTTTATATAATATTATTAATTGAGGTAAAAATTCTTTATTTATTAATTTATACTCTATTTCTTTAGGATAATATTTTTTATTTAATTTATTTAATAAAATATGTACTCTTGATATTTTATTTATATAATCTTTATTATCTAAAAATGAAGGATAACCTTTTAAAAAAAAATCACTTGTTATTTTTATTTTTAAATCAGTGTTTTTTTCAATATTATTTTTTTTCATTCTTTTTTTAGTTAATTCATTTATATTTAAATTTTCATTTTCTAGATAATAATTTTTATTATTTTCTTCTTCTGATGAATCTGAATCTGAATTTAAAGGAATATCAATTAAATCATCTTCATTATTTTCATCTAACTTTTCTTCATTTATCATAAATAATATTTTATGTTAAATAACTCAATATTTTAAAAAATATTATTTATTTAGTTTTTTATTATTTATCATTTATTTTTTTTTATTCCAATGGAAAAAGAAAAAATAAAAAAAAAGCAAAAACAAAAACAAAAGAACAATATAAAAAAACTGAAAAAAAGACAAAAATTTAAAAAAAACAAAAAAAAAATAAATTCAGAAATAACATTCCCTTCTTCAGAAGTATTAAATAATAATATTTTATTAACTTCAGATAATAATATTTCAGAAAATATAATTACAGAAGAATATAAATTTGGGAAATACTTTTCTCAAACTAATTTAATAGAAATAAAAAACACAGAAGGAGAATTAATTTTCATTGAAAATTTAAATATTCTTTTATCTTTAGTAAATTATGAAATTCATTTATTAAATATTATTACTTTAGAAACATTAAATAAAATATCAATTCCTAACGAGAAAATATTATCTTTTGAATATAATAAATATAAAAAAGAAATAATAACTTTAACAGATATATCTCAAATAAGAATTTTTTCTTTAGAAAATTTAAACTTAATTGCAAATTTTAAAATCCATAAAACTTTAGGAAAAAAAGTAAAAATAGATCCTTCAGGAAATTTTTTTGCAATAATAACTTCAAATAATTCAATTAATATATATGATACAAATAAATTTAATTTAGAATGTACTCTAAGTGGTCATTCAGGAATAATATATAATATGATTTTTAACCCAATTTTAGATAAATATATTTTATATTCTTGTTCAGAAGATAATACAATTAGAATATGGAATATACTGTTAAAAAAATGTATAGAAATATATAATCATTCTAACTCAGTTAAATATATTTCAATAACAAATGATGGGAATTTTTTAATTAGTGGAACTTCAGATAATAAAATTTTTATTTGGAAAGATAATAAACCTAAAATTTATTCTTGTATAAATCCTTTTGAAAGTATTTTTTATTTTACCAGAAAAAAAAATAATAATCTTATTCCAATGTTATTGATGGGGAATAATGATGGAACTTTATGTGAATTTAATTTACAAAATGGGGAAATTTTAAATATAAATAAAGGGTATGTTACTCAAGGAATTATACAAATATTTTTTTCTGTTAGTTTAAATAAAGTTATTCTTTTAACAAATGAGCAAACTTTAATTTATTTAAATATTAACTTAATTGAAAATGATATTTCCAAAAGTAAATTAGATAAAATTTTTCCTTGTTATTGTCAGGAAATTTTATCTGTTAAATATATTCCAAATGAAAAAAATGGAAATTTCCTTTTTTCCTCTAATGATAATTTATTAAAATATTATAATAAAAAAAATAATTCTATTCAAATTTTTGAAGCTCATTCAGATTTCATAATGAATATATCAATAAAAGAAAATTTAATAATAACATCTTCTAAAGATAATTCAATTAAAATATGGAAATATACAATAAATGAAAAAGGAGAAATTGATTTAAATTTAATTTCAGTTTTATTAGGACATAGTGAAACAGTAAATTCAACAGATATAATTATAAAAAAAAATAAAAAATTAATATCAGGTTGTAAAGATGGTTCAATTAAATTATGGAATATAGAAAAAATTTTTGAAAAAGAAAATAATGAAGTGATAGAAATAAAAGAAAGTGAAAATTCTATAATTTCACATAAAGATGAAGTTAATATAATTAAATATTCTCCAAATGAAAAATTAATAGTAAGTGGATCTTATGATAAAACAATAAAAATATATTCAAATAATTTAAATTTAATAAATACTTTAAATGGTCATAAAAGAGGAGTAACAGATTTATCTTTTTCACCTTATGCTAAAATATTAGTTTCTTCAAGTTCTGATAAAACAATTAAATTATGGAATTTAAATGATTATACATGTTTAAATACTTTTCAAGGTCATTTATCCACAGTATTAAAAATTGATTTTATATATAATGGTACTCATTTAATTTCAAGTGGTGGTGATGGATTAATTAAAATTTGGAATATTCAAAATTCTGAATGTATTAATACTATTGATTCTCATCAAGGAAAAATTTGGGCTTTAGATATTTATAATAAAACCTTTATTTTTAATAATAATATCAATAATGATAATTTAGATAATATTAATGATAATAGTTTAAAATTTATTTCTGGAGGAACTGATTCTAAAATTATTGAATATGTTGATATTAGTTATTTGAAAGAAAAAGAATTATTAAAGAATGAAGAAATTATAAAAAATAAAGAAGATGATTTAAGAATTATGAATTATAATAAAGATTTTTTAAATGCTTTGAAATTAAGTTTAGACTTAAATAATAAAAATAATTTTATTTCTTCTTTTAGAAATTATGTTGATAATGAAATAAATAAAGAAATAAATTTTGATAAATCTACAGGAGAAAAAAGAGATGAAATTGAAATGATAATAGAAAATAGAAAAATAATAAGTAAAGAAAAAGAAGAAGAAAATATTCTTGAAAAATATAATATTGTAATTCATAAAATTATTAATAATAAGGAAATTAGAAATTTAATTAAAGAAAATTTCAAAAAAATAATTGAAATTATTAAAGATTTTAATATGAAAACTTCTTATTTTTTTTACGTTCAAATTATATTGAAAATACTTCTTAAAATAACAAATATTAATAGTTTTTTAAAAAAAGAGAATGAAAATAATTTAAACGAAGAATTAATTAATAAAAAAAGAAAAAGAGAATTGAATTTACCAAAAAATATGATTGAAAATCTTGAATTTATTAAAAACTTTAGTCAAAAACATTTAAATAGAATAAACAGAGAAAAAACTCAATCTTATATGATTGATTATTCAATAGAAAAAATGAAATTAGTATAATAAAAAATAAATAAAACTATAAAAAAATTTTGAAAAAAAAAATTCATTTTAAAATTTAAAAAAAAGAAATATTCATTTAAAACTGGGAAAAAAATTTAATTTTTCTCTAATTCATCCATCATTTTCCCAGTTTCATCTAATACTTTCTCAATATTATCTAAATTCCCTTCTTTAATTATTCTTTCTCTTTCTTCTTCTTTTTTCTTTTGTGCTTTTTCAACTTCAATTCTTCTTTTTTTTCTTTCTTCTTCTTCTTTTTCTCTTTTTTTTCTTACTTCATCATCAATATAAAATAAATTTGCAGTATTTTTTTTCTTAGCATATTTTGAATCATCCTTAGATTCAAAATTAAATTTAGCTTTTAATTTCGAAGTTTGAGGTCTTTCTTTTCTTTTTTCTTTTTTCATTTCCATAAAATTTTTATCTAAAACAATAGGAATACTTTCTATTCTATTTATCATATCATTTTTATTTTGTACTTGAACTAATAAATCATATGGATCATAAACATCATCATCATTATTTACTTTTTTCTTTTTTTCTTTTCCTTCTAAATTATTTATTATTTCATCTATTTTTTTTTCGATTTCATAATTATTCTCAGCATCATCATCTTCTACTTTTGTATCAGGAGGAATATATAATTCATACCAATCACTTGGTAAAACATGAAAAGAATAATAATTTAAATCTGTTATATATATTGGATTTGGTAATTTATAACAATACATTTGTAAATTTTCTGTTTGTACCATTCCATCGTTTTTTAATCCTAAATAAACTTGACATTTAAAGTGTTTAATATAATCTGAAAAAAAATTTAATATTTTTTTTGTTGTCATTGGCTTTTCTTTAAAACTTTCTTCGTAGTTATTAAAACAACATGTTCTACATTCTGCTAAAGGTTCATTATATTTATCATTTAATACTATTCTAAAGTTTACTTCTTCATTTTTTAATATTTGCTTTATATTTGAATTTTCAGTTGTGAAAAAATAAAAAATTTTACTTGTATTTAATTCAACTTCATTTTGACTAATAAATTGTTTCATTTCTGTAAAAATAGGAATTCCAATCTTTTGATTAAATATAGTAATATATAATTTATAATTGGTTTTTCCTTTATTTTTCTCTTGAGGAGTAGCATTTTCTGGTAATTGACTTCCATCTTCAAAAGGAAATTTTTGATAATCCATAAAATAAAATTTAAGAAAATAAAACATAATTCTCCATTGATTTAATTGTTTATATTTTTGAGGAGCTCTAACTAAACCTTCTGGAGTTTGATTATTATCATTTAAAGTTTCTTCATTTTGAACATCTATATTATTACATAAGGCTATTGTTTTTTGCATTTCCATTAATTCTTGTTCAGTTACTAGTAAAGTATAACATAAATCACATACTCTACATGATTGACTTTCATTGTATATATTATTATTAATATGTTCGAAATATTTGAATCCTCTTTTCTTTATATTTTCCTTTAATTTATATAATAGTTTAAATGTTACTATTTTTGTTATTTTACTTCTTGGATAAGGTAATTGACATAATCTACAAGTCCAAGTTTTATAAAATTTACGAATATTATCTTCTTCATTATTTAAATTTATTGGTTTTAATATTGCATTTTCATCAGGTTCTTTTACTAAAGTAAATGATTTAACTCCTAAGAAATAAATAATACCTCTTTCATCTTTAATAAAATCAATAACTATGGTTTTTAATAATAATTTAAACCATTTTTGTAAATGTAAAACTAATTGATTAGCATAAAATTCATAAGGAGCACAACTTTCACCACTCATAATATATATATTAAAGCTTTTTTCTTCAGCGGTATTTAAAGTTGTTAATTGAGTATATTTTTCAAATATTTCTTTTGTTCCTGGATAAATTAAAGGTTCTACAAAATTTTTATTTGTTAAACAATATGCAACATTACATCCTTTATCTCTATTATATCCTGTTTTATATTCTAATCTAATAACACTTGGTTTAGTATAAGATTTTTTTCTTTCTTCATTATTAAATAAATTATTATTATTTTTTTTATTATTATCCTCTGTTGAAATTTCATAACCTTCAGGATTTAAATTATTATTTAAATTATTAATTTGTCCTTGATTAGTCTTCTGATAATTAATATTATCATTTTTTAATTTTTCTCTTTGAGAGTTTTTCTCTTTAAGAATTTTATCTAAATTTCTATTTCTTCCTCTACATCTAATATATCTTTGAACCATACCATCTCCAATATCTTTTCCTAAATTATCTTTTGCTTTTTCATATCTTTCAACTTTAACAATATTTTCAAAATCACTTTCTCTACTTCTAATAACTATAAAAGGTTCAATTCCTTCTAAATTTCTATTATATTGTTCATATTCAACTTTTCTTAATTCATTATATAAATCAAAATCTTTTTTGTTTCTTATTACTGTTAAACTACCATAATTATTCCAATCATTGTATACATAAAACATTTCTGTATCATTCCAATATGTTTCAGGCATATTTAATTTTAAATAAGGAATTGCTTTTTGACTTCTTTCATCAGAAAATAATTTTTTAATGAAATTTACTCCTGGAGTTATTTGATAAATATCATTTACTTTTTGATAATATTTTTCATCTGTTGGAATAAAAAGGATTTTTTCATATAATCTATTTCGCTATTTTTTTTAAGTTATATATATTATTATTATTTTATTTTTTTTATAACTTACGTGTTTGTAATTTATTTCATTGTCATTGTTTATTAAACCTAAATAATTTTTTTGTTTTTTTGGAAGAGCTGATACTGCTCTTTTTGATATTGCTGTTTTTTGAATTTTGGTTTTTTCTTGTTGTTTGCTACGATTTCCTATTACATTTACTCCTGTGAAAAAGGCTTTTTCTTCTTCTGTTTGACTCATTTTTTTTATATTTTTTTTAATTTTTTTAAATTAAAAAAGATTTTTTTATTTTTTTTATTTAAATGATGGCTTTTAATTTTTTAAATAAATGTTTTTAAATTAGGTAATTATAATTAAATAATGTTAAAAAAATGAAATTTAAAATATATTTGAATTTGTTATATTAATAAAAAGTATTTTTTCTATAATTTAGTTTTATTCTTTCTATAAACATTAAATTCAATTCTTTTATTTACAAAAAAAGGAAATTCTATAATCACCTTTACTAATAAATTTATGAAAAATGTAATATTAAAGTAACTTTTATCTTCATAGATTATAACTTAGAAAATAATTATTCTATCATAAACAACATAATAACCTCTCATTTTATTTTTTTTAAAGTTTAATTTGGAGATTATTTTATTTTAAACATGAAAAAAATTCAATGTAACCCATTAATAAAGTTTTATTTCTATTTTTCCTTTTTTTTCTCAAATAAAAAATGAATAAAATACATTATAAATTATAAAATTAAATTTGAAGAATCATTAAATTAAAAAAATATTATTAATTGCTCCTATAAAGATAACGATTAAACTTTTTTAAAATTTATTGGTTTTAGATAATATTTTCAATATTTATATATTAATTATCTAAAGAAATTTAATATGTAATCAGAATTGAATTAAATTAATTATGATTCTGACAACAATTTTTTTTCTTTTCTATATCTTGAGAATGTTTTTTACGCAAATGAAAACTTTGAATTCTATTTCTCCCATATTTATTTCTATTTTCAATAACTTTTTCAGAAATTTTTTCAAAAATATTATTAATATTATAATTATTTTTAGCAGAGCTTTCCATAAAAATTAATTCAGTATAATCTTTCAATTCTTCTTCCAATTCTTTAATATCTGTTTCAAAAACTTCTTTATTTAAATCATTTTTATTTCCAACAATAATCATTGGAACATCACTTTTGTTATCTTGGATTTTATTCATCCATTCATGTAAAATTTTAAAAGTTTGTTTTTTTGAAATATCATAAACTAATAAAATTCCATCAGTTGTTTTTATATAAGAAGAACTAACACTTTTATATCTTTCTTGTCCTGCTGAATCATAAATTTTTAAAATACAATTTTTTTTTTTATTATTTACATTTACTTCTATTTTTTTTCTTGTTTGTTCTACTCCTATTGTACTTAATTCATGAGATTGAAATTCACGATTCATATAACAATTAATTATACTTGTTTTCCCTACTGAACTTTCTCCTAAGAGAATTATTTTTATTTCTTCTTCTTGAGACATTTTTAATTTTTTTATATTTTTTTTTTAATTTATTTAAACACTTTTTAATTTGAAATCTTTAATAATGAATTTAAAAGATATTTGGTGAATAAAAAATGAACTTTTATTAGATTGTTTATAATTTAAGTGGTTTTGTCTTTTAAAATAATATTTATAAGTTAAGTTTTTTAAATATTTATTTTTTCCAATAATTAATTAGTATTTATTCATTAAAATTATTTAATATTATTTTTTGAAAATTTTATTAATTAAATTTTCTATCCGCGATTTTTTATTTTTTTTCAAATTTACAAAGTTTATCTGTAAATGATATTATAATTTCATTTATACAGATTAAATGTTTTTTTTGATGAAAAAAAACAGATTTTAAATATAAATATATAACTTAGAAAAAAGAAAGAAAAAAATTGAAAAAGTCAAAGAAAATTATAAAAATAAAATTCCAGTTATTTTAGAAAAAGACTTAAATTCAAATTTTAAAGAAATTCAAAACCTAATATTTATTCTTTTCAGATTTTATAGCAAATAAAGTCATTTATCTATTTAAAAAAAAAATTAAATTTAGAAAATTTAAATAGTATTTATTTAATCACAAATGAAAATATTCAATTACTGGAAATAAAATACTTCTGAAATTTATAATAAATTTAAAGATAATGAAGATATTTTTTTATATATTAATTATTCTAATCAATAAATTTTTGGATAATTTATTTTTTCTTTTTTATAGATTTAATTAATTTTTTGATATAAATTAAATTTGATATTTGATTATATTTTTTTATAAAACGTATTAATTGATGTTATTATTTTAAATATTGTTATAATATAATTAAAGATAATAAAATAAGAATATTTAAAAATTTTTTTTTTATTTTTCTTTAATTTAATTAAACATCATATATATAATATAATATTTCCTTTTTTATTTCTTATATTATTTCACAACTCTAAAATAAAAAGAACTTTCCCTAAAAAAATTAATAACCAAAAACAACCATTTATTTCAAAACCCATATTTTACAAAAAAATCAAATCACAAATTTGAAAAAAAATATAAATTAATTTCAATTAATAAAATATGGGATGTATGTCTAATAAAAGTACGAATTTTTTTTATTAAATAACTGACACTATAGAAAATATTATTGTTGGAAAAATAAATAAAAAATCAAATGAGAATTCAATAGATGATCCACCACATGAAGAAAGTCCTTCAAAAAAAATATTAATATATGAAGGAAAAGGAAATAACGAAAATGAAAATCAAAATTCAAAAATGATAAATATTACTCAATTTGAAACAAACTTATCACCAGGAACTAAAATATCTAAGAAATTAACCAACAATGAAAAAGAAAAAGTAAAAAAAAATTTATCCCAACATTTTTTATTCAAAGATAAAAGTCCAGATATAATAAATTTTTTAGTAAATAAAATAGAATTAATAAAATTTCCTCCTAATTCAAATATATATAAAGAAGGAGAAAAAGGAGATTTTTTTTATTTAATAAAACAAGGTTTAATCCAAATATCAGGTGAAAAAATGAAAGAAAAAAAATTTTTCAAAGCCGGAGATACATTTGGTGAACTTGCTTTATTAGAAAGAAAAAAAAGAACTGAAACTGCTACTTCAATGGAGTATTCTTTATTATATGAATTAGATGGAAAAATTTTTCGAGAAATTGTAAACTCAATAAATAAACAAGAATTAGAAGATAGATTAAAATTTATTCAATTAGTTCCTATTTTTGAATCTATGGATAATATTAAATTAAATTCTATTGCTACTTCAATGTATAATTGTACTTTTGATATTGGACAAAATATTTTTAAAGAAGGAGACTTTGGTGATAGTTTGTTTATTATTAAAAAAGGAGAAGTTGATTGTGAAAAAAATAATAAAGTTATTAGAGTTTTAAAATCAAGAGATATATTCGGTGAATATGCTGTTTTGTTTGATATTCCCAGAAGTTTAAATTGTTGTGCTAAAACTAAAGTTAATTGCTTTCAAATTTCTAATACTCAATTAATTGAAACTTTGGGAAAAGATTATAAGGTTATTATCTTAAAATCTATTATTAAACAAGCTTTTAAATCAAGTAAACATTTAAGTTTATTTTCTTCTGAAAGTTATTTAGATCCTTTGTTTTCAAAAAGTGAAATTAAATTATTCAATGATAAGGAATTAATATTAAAAAAAGATACTGTTAATAATAATAATGAAGAAAAGAAAAAATTATATGTTGTAATATGTGGAAATTTAACATATGGAAATTCAAATAATGCTGAAATTGTATGTAAAAGAGGTCAATTATTTGGAGAAGAACTTTTGAAAATTAATTTCATTTTAGGAAATGATATTTATGCTCAAGGAGAATGTAGATTAATAGAAATTATATGGGATAATATAGAAGAATTATTAGGTTTGAATGAAAAAATGTCAAGAGATGAAACTTTAAGTTTCTTTTCCCAATTAGAATATATGAAAAGAACTGAAATGTTTAGAAATACTTCTGATCAAAGATTAATGAAAATATGTTCTTTAATGACTAAAGAAAAATATAATGAAGGAGAATCAATTTTTAAAGAAGGTGAAATAGGAGATAAATTTTATTTAATTAAAAAAGGAAAAGTTAAAGTTTTAAAAAATAATAAAGTGATAAGAGAAATAGAAGAAGGAAATTGTTTTGGTGAATTAGCTTTATTAGTAAATGAACCTCGTTCAGCTACAATTGAAGCATCTACAAAATGTACTTTATATATTTTAACTAAAAGAGACTTTGATGAAACAATTGATAAAAATATGTTAGAATATCTACAAAAGAAAATATCTCTCCAAGATAATTTCAATATGACTTTGAATGATCTTTTCTTTGTTAAAAATTTAGGAAAAGGAAAATTTGGTAATGTAGCATTAGTACATGATAAAAAAAATTATTATGCAATAAAAGCAGTTAGTCGAAATGCAGCTGAAAAGCAAAAAATATTAATAAAATATTTTTTAGAAGAAAGAAGAGTTTTATTAAAATTAGATCATCCATTTGTAATGAAATTAGTAAGAACTTTCAAAAATTCAGATAATGTCTTTTACTTAACTGAATATATAAATGGCAAAGTAATGGGAAAATATTTAGAATCAAAACCTCAAAGTCAATTTCATAATAAATCCGAAACTCAATTTTTCATATCATTCTTATTTATAATTCTCGATTATTTAAATAGTAAAAACATAATTCATAGAGATTTAAAGCCTGATAATATAATGATAGATGATAAGGGATATATTAAATTAATAGATTTTGGAACTGCAATGTTTATAAAAGATTTCACTTCAACAATAACAGGAACACCACATTATATTTCTCCAGAAGTTTTAATAGGAAAAGGATATTCATACAGTTGTGATTATTGGTCAGTAGGAATAATAACTCATGAATTATATTATAATTATTATCCTTTTGGAAATGATGCCACTGATCCTATGGAAGTTTATAGAGAAGTTTTAAAAAAAGAAATAAATTTACCAATGAATGGTGATTCTATTGTTAATTCATTTATTAGGAGTTTATTAAAAAAAAAAGTTTCTAAAAGATTATGTAGTTTGGATTCTGCTAAAAAATCAGCTTTTTTCAATGGATTTAATTGGGGTGATATTATTGATTTTAAAGCAAATCCTCCTTTTATTCCTAAAGTTGGAGCGGTTAAAAAATTTGAAGATTGCAATCAACAATATATTGAACATTTAAATATTGAAAATATGAAGAAAGGAAATCAAAATCAAACTTTACTTAGTAGTTATGATGATGATGGAAGTGTTAATTATCCCAAAAATTGGGTTGATGAATTTTAAAAAGATATTATTTATATATGAACTTTACTATTTTGTTTCCTGGGAAAGTTTAAATTTATTGAGTTTTTTGTTATTTTTTTCCATTATATAATTTTTTGTTTCTTATTGTATTTTATTAATAAATAATAAATATATTAATTAATTATAGCTTTTGAGAAAGTTTATTGAATTAAAATTTGGGAAATTTTAATTAAATATATTTTTTTTTTCTGTATTTATAATATTTTATTAATATATGAAAGAATCTTTTTAAGATTATTCAAATTTAATAATGATTAGAACCAATAATTATTTATTTGAAAATGTTTTTAATAAGATGAAATTTAATAATTATTTAAACATTGATTCTTAAAATGAATTATATAGAAATGATTTTATAATTGAAAATAGGCATAAATAAAATGAGACATAAAGTATTAAAAATATTATTAGATTATTAATTTTTCTTATGATTAAAAAGTTATATTATTGAATATTAAATATATTATAAAAAATATATTTATAAATTAAATTTTAATGGAGAAATCATTTTTTAGAAAAATAAAAATAAAAAATAAAGGTGAATTAATAGTTTTTATATTATTCTTTTTATTTTTTACAATCCAAATAATATTATCTTCAGAATCAAAAGAAAAGAAAAATTTATATCACAATTATAAAGAAAATATAGAAAGAATAAAAAATGAATTAAAAGAAATGAATAATACAAGTTTAAAAACAACAAATTTAAAAAAGAATACAAATAATTTAGGAATTGTTCATATTATAATTTGGTTGTTTATGATATTGGTTTGTATTTTATTTTTTATTTTAAATTGTAAAAGAAATTTCAATCGTGAATTTATTGTTGAAGAAGATGTTGAATATACTCTTAATACTGTTCAATCTTCTAATTTAGAAACTAATGATGAATCACTATTTAAAGAATTTTTTTTGTAATCTTTTAATTAATAATAAGTTAATATTATATTTTTTTTAATAATATATTTTATGATTTTTTAATTATTTTTTTTTACATTTTTCTTGATAAAAATATTTGTAGTTGTATATGTAATTATTATTAAAGGATTAACTAGAATATAATTTATATTAATTTAAAAATTAAATTAATTTAATAAATCTTTATAATTGATTATATTTAACAATTAATCATTTCATTTATTATACTTTTATTTAAAGATATTTATATTAAAAGAATCAACACAACAATAAATAAACATGTATTCTTTTTATCGATCAAAATATAACAACAATTAAAAATGTTATTATAGTATATCACTCAGAAAAATAATATTTATATAAATAAACTGAATCAAATATTATTTTAAGCTCTAAAAGTCTAAAAAGATTACTTTATTTTAATCCAAATTCTAAAATATATTTGTGAATGATAAAATTAAATGATTAAAATCAAATATAGTTTCTTATATTATTCTATTAATTGTCTTTAATGAACAATTTAATGATTGACAAAAATATAAATAATTTTTATAATAAGTTTTATGCTTTAACTAATTGAAAAAAACAGAATATTTAAAAATAAAAACATTGAAGTTATAATTTAAATTTTCTTTAAAAAAATTATGCTTTATATTATAAATTATTATAATTGTTATCATTTGTAATTGTATCATAACTTTCTAAATTATTTTGTTGAATTCTTTCAGTATTATTTATAGAATCCATACTAATTTGTTGAGTTAATCTTTCAATTAAAATTTTTTGTTTTAAAATTAAATTATTTTTATCTTCAATTTCTTTTTCTTTTTCTAAAATAATTTGTTGTATATTATCAAAAATTTTAGTATTTTCATTTAATTGATTAATTAATTTATCATTTAAATCTTTTATTTCAGAATATTTTTTATCATTTTTATGAGCTTCATAAAAACCTTTTAATTTAAAAATTTCAGAATCTTTTTTTTTCTTTTCATACTTATTTAAAACATTAAAATATTTTCTTCTTAAATTAAAATATTCCCTTCTATAATAATCATTTCTTTTTTTTGTTTTAGAAATTTTTGTCAAATTTATATTTTGATTATTTTCTTTTATCATTGAAAATGAAGTCACATTTTCAGGAAAATATGAACTTTTAAATCCATTTGAAATTGAATAAGTATTTATATTTGTATTAATATTTGAATTTAAATTATTATAATTATTTGAATGTTCTATTTTTAAATTTTTCAATTGATTAATATCATTTATTAATGAAGTTTGATCAAATGAATTATTTACTTCTATATTATTATTATTATTTTTTTGAGTATGATAATTATTGTGATTTAATTTTATTTGATTATAATTTATTTTTTCATTTTTTATTTCTTTTTCAGGAATTAAATCACTTTCTTCTATATCTGGAATATAATTTTCATATTTCATATTATCAAAATATTGAGAATCTAAAATTTGATTTTTTTTATTATTTTCTTCTGAAATTATATTAAATCTTCCAGTTTCTGTTTTCTGAGATATAATATTATTTTCGTATATATTATTATTGTTATTTGAGTTTTTATTTTTATTTAAAATATTTTTAAATGTTTCATAAATGATAAAATTTTTATCTTTTTCATTATTATTTTCATTAATAATTGAATTTAGTTCTTCTTTATTGTTATCATATAAAGAAAGATTATTACTTAAATTTATTTTACTATTATGTTTTATTTTATTAAAATAATCAGAAATTTGAGCTTTTGAATTTTGCTTTTTTTGATTAAAGTATTTATTATTATTTGAAAATTTATTTTCATTTTTAATATTTTTTTGATAAGAAATTACTTCTTGTCTTATAGAATCTTTTAAACTTTGAATTGTATCATCCATTAATTAAAATTCAATTTTTTTTAAAATAGAAAAAAATGTCTATCAAATAAAAAAAACCAATTATAACAATATCAACATAAATTATTTCCAGTTCAATGTTTTCTATTTTTCTAATTTCTAAGTGTATAATAGGAGAGATAGAATTGAAAAACAAATTAAATTTTTATTTGAAATGAAATTATAAAAAATAATCAATAATACAAACACAAATATAATAGACATTAGAATGCAAAATTGAAAGTTTTAATCTATTGTATCAATTATGTTTTAGAAAATTTTTCATTGATTTGAAATTAATTATCTAAAATTTATGAAATCTTATAATAAAAATTTGAATTGAAAAAAGTACCTATTTTAATTAAAAATAATTTACTTTAAAATAATTAGAATTTATATTAAAGAATCAACAATTAATGATTTGTTTTGAAAATTATAATATTTTTAATGAAATTTTTTAAATAATACTCCTTAATCAAATAATAGAAAATAAAGAAATTCAAAATCTACAACAACACAATAATTATAATTAAAATATAAAATAAAAAAATAATTGAAAAAATAATTTTAAACTTAAAAATAAAAAATAAACTGTAAAAATATATGGATAAAAAACCTTCAAAAATAACATTAATTCCCCAAAAAATAGTAAAAGAAACTAATTTTAATTCATTTTGTTCTGGTTTTTTCATAAGTTCCTTTCCTTCTCAAAATGGAAAAGTTATTGCTGGCTCTAAAAATTTAATGTCATTATGTAATCATAAAAGATGTAGTAAATTAGAAGCAATGGAACCAGAAATAATTTATAAATATCCTTTAGAAGATACAAAAAAACTAGAAATAAATAATTTAAATGCTTCAATTTGTTTTCCAAATGGAATTAAAGTTTGTTATAATCAAGAAAAAGAAAATATTAAAATAATAAACAATTTATCAACTAAAATAACAAATCAATTTGGTGAAAGATATTATATGGTAATGTTTTTTTTTTATAGAGAAATTGATAGTTTAAATTATTCTAAATTATATACTAATCATCCTTTAAAATATTATTTAAAAAAATTTGGAGAAAATATTTTCCATACTGAAAAAGAAAAAAAAAAATTAGAAAAAGATTTAGAAGAATGTCAAGAATTAGGTTTTTGTGAAAATATTTATATTCCATATTGTATATCTTTAATATCAAAATATCCTTATATTAATCAAATGGAAAAATGTTTAAATTCAATTTATCTTCTTTTAATTGATAATAAATATAATAATAATATAATAAATGAATTTATTTCTTATTTAATTGATTCAATTCCATCTCCTTTAATAAATACTTCTTTATTGTTTAACATACCTTTCGAAAAAAAAAAAATAATATTATATTCTCCTTTTTCATCAAATCAATTTAACAATATAAATTATTTAAATCTCCTAAGTCATTTTAACATAGATAATATAATAAATATATTTAGATTATTATTATTTGAACAAAAAATATTATTTGTAGATGATGACTTAAAAAGAATGAGTATAATAATTCAATCATTTACTTCATTATTATATCCTTTAAAATGGGTTCATACTAATATTCCAATAATGAGTGAAAAAATGATTAATTATTTACAAACTTTTTTACCTTTCATAGGAGGAATTAGTGAAGATATATATAATAAAAAATGTATTAGTCAAATTAAAAACTCTGATGAAGGAATTTATGTTATTAAAATAAAAGATGAAACAATTGAATATTCAAAAGGATTTTTAAGTGAATGTGAAAATATTAAAAATATTCCTAAACTTCCTTCTCCTATTTTTCATAAAATTATTAATGAATTAAGTGATATTAAAGGAATAATATTAAGGTTAAATAATTGTGAAAAAGATATTTATTTAAAGAAAATTAATTGTAATGTTAGAGATACTTTTTTAGAATCTTTTTCTATTATGTTTTATGATTTTCCTGATTATTTATGTGAAATTGATGATGATAATGTAATTTTTAATTCTGAATTAATGAAAAAAAATAGAAATAAAAATGATACTAAATTTTATGAAATTTTAACTGATACTTTAATTTTTCAAAATTTCGCTGATAATTTCATTAAGAAAAAAATATATTATTTAGATTTTATTAATGGATTAAAAATCGTTAGAGAAAAATATATTTGTAAAGATGATAAAAAAGGAAATATAATTTGGAATAATATAACAAGAGCAATTTCAAAAAGTACAATTCAAAATTATGAAAATGATCAAGAAAAAATAGAAAAAAAATATGAAATTAAAAATGAACAATTTGAAAAAATATATTTGTTAGAATCAGAAAAAAAACTAATTAAAATAACAAACAAAATAAATGAAATAAATTTAAATAATTATAAAGAAAAAGACCAAATATTAAAATATATAATTCCTGAAAATTATATTTTAAACGGAAATAATATTTTAAATAATGATAGTGAAAAAACAAGAAGTAGAAGAAGCACAGGAGAAAAAAAACAAATGAGAATATTAAGAAAAAGAAAATATTCAGGAAATTTTTCAAAAAGAAAAAAAATAGAAGAAGAAGAAATAAAAGAAAATATAAAAGATACTTTAACTTCAATTTTTAAAAGTGTAAATAATATTAAAATTGAAGATTGTTTAACTTCAATGTATTATGATTATGGAAGAGAAATGTTATGTGATATATTATATAAACCAGAAAGAAATAATATTAAAAAATTAAGAGAAGATTGTTTTTTTAATTTAAAAAAAATTTGTTTAAATGCTTTAATTGCTTTATGTAATATTAATGAAAATTATAAAACAATTGAAACTTGTATTAAATTAACTTATTCTTGTTTTTTTTTTTGCAAAGAAAGTAATGAAGATTATTTATTAATTGATGAAATAAGGAAAAAATTAAGTAGAAATTATTTTCTGTGGATTAAAGATATTTTTTGGAAAGGATGGTATGAATTTGAAAATAAAAATAATATTGAAAATAGTTTTGTTCAATATTGTCAACAAATACAATGGATTTTATTAGATAAAATGCTTAGATTACAATTAGAAAAAGAGTTTATTATTGGATTTATGAAAAGAAGTTTAGAAGAAAAAATGAATGAATTTCTAAAAAAAATAAAAGAAGAAGATAAAAAAAAGGAAATAAAAGAAATTTACCAAAATGTAAAAAACCAAATAACTTATTTAATAATTGATTATAAATATTAAAAAAAAAATCTTCGTCCGAAAATTACTAGTTAAAATAATAATAATAATTTCTAAAACAATCACATTATAAATACATTTAAATATATAAAATATAAAAAAAATTATTCTAAAAATTTCATTTCTCTAGAATTATTATCAAAAGTTCCATGACTTTCCATATAAAGTGAATTAGCCATTCTACTTAATTTTTTACTATCCATTTCATTTTCATCAAAAACATCAGAAGAAAACCCAATAATCATTTCTTTAAAATTTCCTTTAAAATAAGCAGTAAAAATTACAATAATAAACATTAAAGGAAATAAAACAGAAAAAATAGGAAGATACATATTAAAATAAATATTAAACAATATTTTAATAAGAAAAGACAATGCAAAAGAAAAAATACTTTCTGTACAATAAATGGTTAAATTATAATGAATTGATTTATCAAATCTATAAAAAAAATCAATAAACATTCCAGGAATAATAACTTCATTAATTGGAAGATATAAATAACTTTTATAAGAAGTTTTATTATCTGAAACTTGAGGAAAAATAAAAAGAAAAGGAAAAGAAGTATCATATCTATTAATATAAAAACCATTTTCAGCTCTAATTTTAAGTAATTTAGATTTATACTTAATAATATATAATTCAAAAATCCAAATTAAAAAACCGAAAACAAAAATAAATCTAAAATGAGTTAATTTAAATATTCTTATAATTTCAATGCAAATTATCATTGAAACAAAATCTGAAATTAACCAAAAAGGATAAAATGAATAAAATAAAGAAATTAATCCTCCAAAAAAAAAACATACTATAAAAAACATTGTTATTGAACCTATATAATCTATTTCAAAACTTCTTGTTGAAAATTGTGTTTTAATTGAAGTTTTTTGTAAAAGAGATTCAAAAAAAACTCCTAATGATAAAGTGCAAACACAAAAAGAAAAAATTTGCATTATCACAAATAATAAATTTATTCTATTTAAAATATACATTGAAATAACTAAAATTAAACATATTATAGATAAATTTTTTGTTTTTCTTGTAGAAGGAAATTTATTTAAAATTATTTTCTCGAATTTTGATTCAAAAAAATTATTCATTGAAGCAAAAAAAATAAAAGTAATAAAAGCCATTAAAAAAAAATGAGAAATATCAAAAGTGTTATCATTATTTAAAGGAATATCTTGGCATATTTTAACTAATTCAATTTGAAAACTTTGATTATAATTTAATATTTTAATATCAATTCCAAATTTAAAATAATTATTTTCATTTGAATCAACACATTCATATTCTAAAAAACTTGTAAAACTTTCTCCTTTTTTTATAGTAAAATTATTGATTGGAATTGTTACAATTCCTTTTTTATTTCCTGTATTATATGAAGTTAAAAGAATATTTAAATCATTATTTGTATTATTTTCTGTATTATAGGAAAATTTTAATGGTCTTTTTTTTATTTCTTTTCCTTCTAATACTCTATTTATTGTTTGATGAGAATAATATTTTTCTTTTACTTTCCAAAAAGTACTTATTTTACATTGTTCTAATATTATTATTTCTTCATTATAATTTTTCAATGTTGATATTACTAAGTCATTCAATGGACTCTTAGATGAACAAATTGAAATCAGTTCTCTTATTAGGAAAAGGAAAATAAAAGAGGAGAGAATGTTTTTCATTATATTTTTTTTTATTTTTATTTTTTTCCCTTGTTAAAAAATATTAAATATTAAAATAAAAAAATCACCTAAAAAAATACAAAATGGCAACAGAAAAACCAATAAAACCTAATCCCTTCAATGATAATTTTCTAGTTCATATTTCCCATATTCAAAATATTCCAAATGAAGATCAAGTTCAATACATGAATTATACTCATAGTGTAGCTTGGACTTTTAACAAGCAAAAAAAGCGTAAAATTAATATATAAAAATTCATTTTTTTTCGAAAAAAAGAAAAAAAATGCTTTTAAATAGTAACGCAGGATAAAGATGATCCTCTATTCACACCTTCTCCTGTCACCTACACTCCTAACTCCATCAACGTAGAGGCAAGAGCTCCCTCTTGGAAAATCCCTACCTCAAAACGTGAACTTACCTCAATTAAGAATAAGAATCCAGGAAGTGGAAAGTATGAATATCATTCATTCATTGGTGAAGGACCTCATTATTCAATCAGACCCAAGTATGATTTAGATGGAATTACTGAAGGGAAAAGGAATTCCAAAGCATATAAAAAGAGTAATGTTCCAGGACCTGGGCATTATAATCCACTTGATAATACTCATGGTCCTAGATATACTATTAGTGCTAAATATAGGAGTAAGAAAAAGAAAGGAGATAATAGTGATAGTGTTCCTGGAGTTGGAAGTTATAATTTAAGAAATGATAATTTAGATGTTCCTAGTACTAAATTTGATAAAGAAAATAGAATTAATGGTAATTTAAATCATAGTTCTTTAGGTTATCCTGGTCCTGGAAGATATAAAAATGATATGAAAGGTATGAGTACCAATGGTCCTAAGTGGACTTTTAGTAAAAGTGAGAGACTTCTTCCAAATAAAGAAGACCCAGATAGTAAGACAAAGAAAGTAAAAAGAGAAAGACCTCAGACTCCAGGACCTGGTTCATATGCTCATCGTACATATATAGGTAAAGAGGGTCCTCAATACCATTTTCCTAAAGAAAAACTTAACCATGGTGACGCAGTGGATGCGGCAATGGAGAAGAAGACTGCAGATTATCCTGCACCTGGTCAATACCACCGTGATATACGATATAGGCCTGACTCTGCTCAATATACAATTCCTAAAGGAACACGTTCAGGCAGGAAAAATGATAATAAAAATATATCTAATTATCCAGCACCAGACAAATACAATCCAAATCATGAGATGAGCTCAAAACATTCACAGGCTCCAATCTACTCAGTAGGTAAATCAAAACGTGAGGATGAGAGTAACACAGAATCTAAAGTGAAGCGACCAATTACTCCAGGACCAGGACACTATAATGTAAATCAAGGTACTTTCCCTCAAGGACCTCGTTATACAATGAGTGCTAAATATAAGAAAAAAAAAGGAGATAATTACCCTGGTCCTGGTACTTATACATTTTATGAGGAACCTCTTCCAAAGGAAGTCTCTTATGATATGGAGAAATTGAAAAAAAAAATTAAGTTTATTAAAAAAGATAATTTCCCTGGTCCTGGAACTTATAATGTCCCTGATGTGAATTTAACTAAGACTTATATCACTTTTCCTAAGGACAAAAAGCTTAAAGGAAATTTATTTAATACACCTGGACCCGGAGCTTATAAAATTCCTACTGCTTTTGATTATATTAGTGATATGAGCAGAGAAAAAGGTGTTTGGGATCCTAATTTTAGATATGTTTGAGATGAATATTTTTTTTTATGTTTAAATTAATTTTAGCTTTTTTTTGAATGTTTTTTTTTGGGATTTTAATTTATAATTTTTTTAATATTTTTTTATTTTTTTAAATATTTATTTTATTTGAATGAATAAAATATTGGATGGTATTAAAGTTGGAATTGATTATGATTCTGTATCAAATTATAATATACATTATTTAAAAGAAGGAATTAACTTTCTTATAAGAAAACAAATGCCTTATTATTTAATATCATGGAAAAAAAACTTTTCTTCTGCACAATTATTAAAAGAAATAAAAATAGAAGAAGTAAAAGAATCAAATATATTTTTACCACATAAAGTATTAAGAGAAAAAATAGAAGAATATAAAAAAAACAAAAATTTAATAATAATAGGAGGAATAGAAAAAGAAATAGCAGAAATAATGAAAGAACATAATTTTAATTCATATATAACAAGTAATGAAATAACTAAAATATTTCCAGAAATTTTTCCTTATTATTTTTATTTAAAAAAAGATATAAATATTATAAATAATGTAGAAAATAGAATTGGATTAAAATTAAATGAATTTAAACCAATAAAAGCAATTATTCAATTAACAAAAATAACTAATTGGGCAATAGATCTTCAATTATATAGTGATTTATTAATTTCTCCAAATGGAATTCCAGGAAAAATAAGAAAAAAAGAACAAAAACAATTTATTGATTATCATTTATTCGAAAAAGACACTTTACAGAATAAAAAATATAATGATAAAATAGATAATGGACTTTTTTTCCCTTTTTTAAATCATTTATATACTAAAAAATATAATACTGAAATTAAGTATATTGAATATAATAAAAAGAAAATATTTGATTATTTTTATTTGAAAGAAAATAAACCTTTTTATTTTATAACTTCAAATATTAAAAATGCAGAAAAAAGTTCTTCTTCAAATTTACTAACAATATATATTGGAGAATCTGAAAAAAAAATAAAAAATGGATACTCCTTTAACAACATTAAATTATTATTTAACCAATTAAATTTAAATAACAAAAACGAAAAAACCTTAATATAAAATATTTTTCCCAAAAAAAAATATAAAAAATATAAATTTTTGAAAAAAAAATGTCAGACCCAACTTCATACTTAACAACAAATTATCATATCCTCGAACATGATAATCTAACATTTAAATCTTTAATATTTCTTTCTCTCTTATTAATTTATATAATAGGGAAACAAATATTTTGCAAATTAAACATATATTACCTTCATGAAAGCGGAATTTGTATGATTTTAGGAATGATAATATCAACAATATCATACTTCATTTCTCCTTTAAATTTTTCAAAATCATTAAATTTCAATGAAGGAATTTTTTTCACTTTTATTTTACCTCCAATAATATTTGGAGCAGGATATAATATGAGAACTAAAAATTTTTTTAAATATTTTCATTACTCAATTTTATTTGGAATTATAGGAACTTTTATAACTTTTATAATAATATCATTCGTAACATATTTATGTAATTCATATCATTTATTTAATGTTAATTTTACTTTAAAAGATATATTATTATTTTCATCTATTATTAGTGCTACTGATACTATTTCTCCTTTAGCTTTTATTAATGAAGAAAATAAATTATTTGGAATATTATTTGGAGAAGGAATTATGAATGATTCTTTCACTATTGTTATTTATCAAATAATTACTAAATTTTATGGTATTTTATCTAATTGGTCTATTTTAACTTATTTTCTTTTCCTTTATTTAACTTCTTGTTTTTTAGGTATTGTCATTGGAAGTTTATGTTCTGTTTTTTTAAAATATTTAAAAAATTTCAAATTAAATAGAGCTGAAGAAATTTCTGTTGTAATTATTTTTGCTTTTTTTTCATATATAATTGCGGAATTATTAAATTTATCAGCAATTATTTCATTATTATTTTGTAGTATAACTTTATCAAATTATGCATATTATAATTTATCCTTTTTAGCAAGAGAAGAAAGTTGTATTGTTGTTAGAATAATGAGTAATTTATCAGAAGGTTTTGTTTTCACATATTTAGGATTAAGTTTTTTTAATATGTCAAAAGGAAATTATTCTTTAGTTTTTATTATAGTTGAATTTAATTTAATATTATTTTCTCGTTTTCTTACTATATATATTTTATCTTTTATTATTAATTTATTTAGTGATTATCCTTTAAATTATAATGAACAAAAAATTATTTCTTTCTCTGGTTCTATTAGAGGTGCAATTGCTTTTGGTTTGGCTTTAAGTATTCAAACTGGAAATTTAATGAAAGATTCAATTATATTAAGCTCTACTTTAATTTTAGTTTTTACTTCTACTATTATTTTTGGTGCTATGATTCCTTCACTTACTAAAAATTTAAATTATATTCATTCCAATGATAATCAGTTAAATTATAAATTATTATCTGATGAAAAAAATCTTAATAATAATAATATTAAAGAGGTTTATTACGAAGAAGATGAAGATGAAGAGAATTTAAGTGGATTTAAAAAAATTTGGTCACATTTTGATAATTTAGTTTTGAAAAATATTTTAGTTGGAAATTGGGAAAAAGTGAAGAAAAAACATAATAAATTAACTGAAAAAATAAATGATATAATAAATAATTAAAAATCAATTTCAAAAAAATTAACCTTTAATTTAAAATTTTAAAAAAATATATTTAAATTTTTTGATGATTCCCATAAAATAATTATTATTATTGAATTAATCTAATTTTTTAATTTCATAAAATTTATATAATTATTAATTATTACCTAATTTTTCATAATTAGAATAC
>JAEEGI010006266.1_pt1 | contig 26913 bp, 24 predicted proteins | sample 8958751 | NCBI WGS metagenome assembly JAEEGI01 (sample SAMN16246545, study PRJNA631951) | gut metagenome | biome: gut microbiome; feature: rumen; material: KS-attached | host: Bos | place: Iran: Karaj | collected 2018-10 | reverse complement strand
TTGCGCCTCGCGCCCGGACGAAAACTTTTCTCACTAGTCGCTTCGCTAAATCGTTCGAAAAGTATTGTCCGGCTCGCTCGGCGAAGACTTGTACGGCGCAGGTCAGTCCTTGATCACCAGCTCTACCGGGCAGTGGTCGGAGCCGTAGATCTCGCTGTGGATCGAAGCAGATACCAGTCGATCCTTCATGCTGTCGGAGACGATAAAGTAGTCGATCCTCCACCCTGCGTTCCGCTCACGGGCCCGCATGCGGTAGGACCACCAGCTGTAGGCGTCTTTCCGGTCCGGGTAGAAATACCGGAAGCTGTCCACGAAGCCGGCCGCCAGCAGCTCGGTCATTTTGCCGCGTTCCTCGTCCGAGAAGCCCGCATTCTGATGGTTCGCCGCCGGATTCTTCAGGTCGATCTCCTCGTGCGCGACGTTCAGGTCGCCGCAGAGGATCACCGCTTTTTCCCCGGCCAGCCGCGCCAGATACGCCCGGAAATCGTCCTCAAAGCGCATGCGGTAGTCCAGACGCCTTAAGCCGTCCTGCGAGTTCGGCGTATAGCAGCAGACCAGGAAATAGTCCGTGTATTCGCAGGTGATGAGCCGGCCCTCATGGTCGTGCTCGTCCACGCCCATGCCGTACCGCACGGACAGCGGCTCCTCCTTCGTCAGCACGAGCGTGCCGGAGTACCCTTTTTTGTCCGCGTAGTTCCAGTAGGCGTGATACTGCGGCAGCCCCAGGCTGACCTGCCCTTCCTGCAGCTTCGTTTCCTGGAAGCAGAAAACATCCGCATCCAGCTCCGTAATGACCTCATAAAAGTTTTTGCCCATGACGGCCCGCAGGCCGTTCACGTTCCAGGATATCAGCTTGGTCATGAAAAACTCCTTGCTCCGTTTTGTTCAGCATAGCACGGCGGCGGCAAAAATCCAACATTTTTCCGGCGGAAGCGCAAAAAAAGAACGGCAGGTTCTTTCAAACCTGCCGTTCTTTTCGGCCGGCGGCTTACTTCGCGTAATCCACCGTACGGGATTCCCGGATGACGTTGACCTTGATCTGTCCCGGATACTCCATCTCGTCCTCGATCCGCTTCGCGATATCGTGGGCCAGGATGGTCATGGCGTCGTCGTTGATCTGCTCGGGGATGACCATCACACGGACCTCGCGTCCCGCCTGGATGGCGAAGGACTTGTCCACGCCCTTGAAGCTGTTGGTAATCTCCTCCAGCTGCGTCAGGCGGTTCGTGTAGGTCTCCAGCGTGTCGCGGCGGGCGCCGGGACGGGCGGCGGAAATGGCGTCCGCGGCCTGTACGATCAGGGCGATCAGGGAAGTGGGTTCCACGTCGCCGTGGTGCGCTTCCACCGCGTTGACCACGATGGCGTTCTCCTTGTACTTGCGGCACAGATCCGAACCGATCTGCACGTGGGAGCCTTCCATATCGTGGTCCAGGCTCTTGCCGATGTCGTGCAGAAGGCCGGCCCGTTTGGCCAGGCGTACGTCCACGCCGAGCTCGGCTGCCAGAAGCCCGCTCAGGTGAGCCACCTCGATCGAATGCTTCAGGGCATTCTGGCCGTAGCTGGTGCGGAAATGCATCCGGCCCAGAAGCCGTACGAGTTCGGGATGGATCCCGTGGACACCGACCTCCAGGATGGCGGCCTCGCCCTTTTCCTTCATCACGTCCTCGACTTCCTTCTGCGCCTTCTTCACGACCTCCTCGATGCGGGCGGGGTGGATGCGGCCGTCCAGGATCAGCTTCTCGAGCGCGATGCGGGCGACCTCGCGGCGCATCGGATCGAATCCGCTGATGACGACGGCTTCGGGCGTATCGTCGATGACCAGTTCTACACCGGTGGCCTGCTCGAGAGCCCGGATGTTCCGGCCTTCGCGGCCGATGATGCGGCCCTTCATCTCATCGTTCGGCAGGGCGACGACCGAAATGGTCATCTCTGCGACGTGATCCGCGGCGCATTTCTGAATGGCGGTGGCAATGTACTCCTTTGCTTTTTTGGCTGCGTCTTCCTTGGCTCTCAGATCCAGTTCCTTCAGACGCTTCGCGATATCGTGCTGGGCGTCCTCTTCCACGCTCTTGATCAGGTATTCCTTGGCCTGTTCTTTGGTAAGGCCGGCCACCTGTTCCAGACGCTGCTGCTGTTCCTGAATCAGATTGTCCACATCCTGTTCTTTCTTCTTCAGGCGGTCATCCCGGGACTGCACCTGCTGTTCGCGGCGTTCCAGGGATTCCAGCTTCTTGTCCAGAGACTCTTCCTTGCTCTGAACACGGCGTTCGGAGCGCTGCAGTTCGGCTCTTCTTTCCCTGGCCTCACGGTCCAGTTCGTTCTTGGCGGCGATATTTTCCTCTTTTGCCTCCAGGAGAGCCTCCCTTTTCTTTTCGGCTGCTGTTTTTAATGCTTCATCTATGATTTCCCGTGATTTGACCTCTGCAGTACCTACAGTTTTTTCATAAATCTTCTGCTGATGGGACGCAGAGAGAAACCACGACAGAACGGCCGCTATGATTACCAGTACCAGCGCGATCACGATAAAAAGCGGGTTGATCGCGGGTGCCGGGCCTGCTGCGGCAAATAACATTCTTTCTGTCACAGGAGCACCTCCTTTTTATTCTGTTTTCAATGTGCATATAAATAAGCAGGGTAAACTTATCACATCATTACAATTATACATGACTAACGGCGGCCTGTCAAGGCCGCCGCCGTCATATTTTACGTTTCCGAAGAAGGCTTTTTTCCTGTTCCGGACTATGCCAGGATCCGGCAGTAGCTCTTTTTGCCTTTCTTTAAGAGCAGGCCTTCCGCCGGGATCGCTTCCTTCGCAAAGCTGAGCTTGATATCCGTGATCTTTTCCCCGTCCAGGCTTACGCCGCCCTGCTGGACGGACTGACGGGCTTCGGAACGGGTCTTAGTCAGACCGCTTGAGACCAGCATGGTCAGGATATCGGCCGCGCCGTCCCGGAAATCCTCTTCCTTCAGCTGATACTGCGGCACGTTTTCTCCGCTGCCGGCCCCGGCAAAGAGCGCCCGGGCCGCTTCCTGGGCCTTTTTCGCCTCTTCTTCCCCGTGCACCATGGAGGTCAGTTCGAAAGCCAGGATCTCCTTTGCGCGGTTCAGCTCGCTGCCTTCCCACTTGTCCATGGCTTCGATCTTCTCCAGCGGCAGGAAGGTCAGCATGCGGATGCATTTCATGACTTCCGCGTCGCCGACGTTGCGCCAGTACTGGTAGAAGTCGTACGGGCTGGTTTTTTCGGGATCCAGCCAGACGGCGTTGCCGGCCGTCTTGCCCATTTTGTTGCCGTTGGCGTCCGTTAAGAGCGTGATCGTCATGCAGTGGGCGTCCTGGCCCAGCTTCTTGCGGATCAGCTCGGTGCCGCCCAGCATGTTGCTCCACTGGTCGTCCCCGCCGAACTGCATGTTGCAGCCGTAGTGCTGGAACAGATAGTAGAAGTCGTAGCTCTGCATAATCATATAATTGAACTCGAAGAAGGACAGACCCCGCTCCATGCGGTTCTTGTAGCACTCCGCCCGCAGCATATTGTTGACGGAGAAGCAGGCGCCGACCTCCCGCAAAAGCTCCACGTAATTCAGATTCAGCAGCCAGTCCGCGTTGTTGACCATCAGGGCCTTGTCCGGACCGAACTCGATAAAGCGCTCCATCTGCTTCCGGAAGCACGCCGCGTTATAGTCGATATCCTCCCGGGTCAGCATCTTGCGCATATCCGTCCGGCCGCTGGGATCGCCGATCATGGTGGTGCCGCCGCCGATCAGGACGATGGGCTTGTTGCCGGCCATCTGCAGGCGCCTCATCAGGGTCAGGGCCATGAAATGCCCGGCGGTCAGGGAGTCGGCGGTGCAGTCAAAGCCGATATAGAAGGTGGCCTTGCCGTCGTTGATCATCTCCCGGATCAGTTCTTCGTTGGTCACCTGTGCGATCAGCCCGCGGGCGACCAGTTCTTCGTACAGTTTCATCAGACATCCCTCCTTTTCGGGATTACAAGGGATTATAGCACAATAAAGCTTTCTGTCAAGGCTTGAAATAAGGCCGGAAACAGGGTATGATGTTGTGCGGACATGAAAAAAGCTCCCTGCCGGATTCGAACCGGCGACCTACGCATTACGAATGCGTCGCTCTACCAGCTGAGCCAAGGAAGCTTTCTGTCTTGACGACGGAGCCCATTGTACCCTACGGATTCGCTTTTGTCAATCGTATTTCTGCTATTTTTTTGCAGTGCAAGAGGAAAAATCATGAGTTTCTGGGAACTTTGCAGCCAGCAGATCGTTCTGTTCATCCTGATGCTGATCGGCCTGATCCTGACGCGGCGGAAGGTCATCACCGAAGAAGGCACGCGGGTCCTGACCGATCTGTGCATCCAGGTGATCATCCCCTGCAATATCATCAAGTCCTTCATGATCGAATTCAGCACGCAGGTCCTGGTCTCCTGCGGCCTTCTCTTCGTGATCGCTCTCGCCATGCAGCTGATCGGCCTGCTGCTCAACAAATTCCTCTTCAACCGTTTTCCGCCGCAGCAGAAAAAGATCCTGCAGTACTGCAGCATCATTTCCAACGGCGGCTTTCTGGGCACGCCCGTCGCGGAAGGCATCTACGGCGACACAGGCCTGATGTACGCTTCCGTTTTCCTGATCCCCATGCGCATCATGATGTGGTCGGCCGGAACCGGCTACTTCGTGGCCGGCGGGACGGACCGCAGAAAAGTCATCAAAAACGTGCTGACGCATCCCTGCCTGGTCGGCGTGTATATCGGCCTGATCCTGATGATCACGCAGATCCATCTGCCGTCCGTCATTGAAAAGCCCATCCGTCTGATCGGGAACTGCAATTCCGCGATCACCATGTTCGTCATCGGCACGATCCTGGCCAAAATGGAAGCGGGTAAGCTCTTTGACCGGACGTCTCTTCTGCTGTCCCTGTACCGCCTGGTCATCCTGCCGGGGATCGCGCTTCTGCTCTGTCTGCTGTTAAAGACCGATCCGACGGCCAGCGGCGTCAGCGTGGTCATGACCGGCATGCCCGCCGCCGCCATGACGGCCGTCTTTGCGGCCCGCTACGGCAGCGACGCGGAATTTGCCACGAAGTGCGTCGTGCTGTCCACCCTGCTTTCCATGATCACCATCCCGCTCTGGGTCTACGCCGTGCAGGCGATCCTGTAGCGGCCCGGCCCTGCTTCGAAAGGAGAATCTTCCATGCGTTTCTGGACAAAGATCTTTCGCGAAAACCATCTGCTGCGGGACACGACCTTTGAAGATACGGGGACGGACAGCCGGACCCTGAAGGTCTTCCGCGCGCTGGAGGAAAGCTGCCGGGCGCTGGATCTTCCGGTCCCGATCTGGCTGAAAAACAACGTCAAGGATTTTCAGCGCGTCGCCAAGACCCGTTTCCGCCAGGATTCCTTTATCGAAAGCATCGATTTCGATTATCTGGAGTTTCAGGTGATCGAGGAGGATAAGGACGCCGGCTTCCTGTAGAGAGGAAAATGCGGTTTTTTGGATTTTTTGAAAAAAGTGCTTGACATTCGGCCGGCCAGGATGTAAATTACATTTTGCGCCTCGCGTGGCGGAGTAGCTCAGTTGGCTAGAGCATGCGGTTCATACCCGCAGTGTCGGCGGTTCAAATCCGTCCTCCGCTACTTTTTTATTGCCTGCGGCCCGCCGCCCGGAAGCACGCAAAAAAGCTCCGCAGCCCCCTTTTAAGGGAAGCTGCGGAGCTTTTTGCGTTCAGACGCCGCTTATTTGCTCTCGGCGATCTTGATGATCTTCTTGCCGTCCTTGGTCATGTAGGTCGCTTCGTCTTCGCCCTGGATCAGGACGTAATCGCGGTAGCCCATCAGATCCTTCGCCTCATCGCTGAAGCCGGACACCTTGGAGCCCTTGCCGCCGCTGGTGAAGTACAGTTCTTCATCGATGATGTAGACGAAGCCGCTGCCGACGGCCGCCCATTCGGAAACGGACTCGCCGATGACCTTCTGGCTCTTGCCGCTTGTATTGACGGTAAAGGTCTCCTTCTCTTCGTTCTCATAGAGGAAGAGCTTGCCGTCCACGGAGGACAGATAGGAATCCACTTCCGCAGCCAGCTGCTTGCCTTCCGGACTGCTGGCGGATGTGTTCATCAGATACAGCTTGTCATTCTTCAGGTAGGTGATGGTCTTGCCGTCTTCCTGCAGGGTCAGACTGAAAGCGTTCTTCACGCAGCTGCTCGTCTCCAGCTTCGAATTCAGCTTGTATACGGCATAGCCGTCGCTCGAATTGTAGGTATAGTACAGCTGGCTCTTCAGATCCTTGACGCCGGCAAAGCGGGAATCCTTCATGGCTCTGCCCGGAAGCAGGATCTTCAGCGCGGTCTTGGAAACTTCCTGACGTTCGCCGCCCTTCGCGGAGAAGTAGGTCCGGGTGCCGTCGTCGGTCTTAACGTTCGCAAGGATCTGCGTGCCGTCCGCGTTCAGGATCGCGTAATCGATGCTGTCGCCGATCTTCTGGCGGTCGTCGCTGTTTTCACCCTTCTGAACGTAAAGGACGCCGTCCTTGTTCTTGTAGTACACGTAGGTGCCCTTAGCGGACAGCGCGTACGGGGTCATGTTCTTGCCGAGCTCGCGTTCCTTGCCGTCGTAGAAGTAACCGCGGACCGTGTCGTTGCTCTCCTTGGTGTAGCCGACGGCCTTGCCGTCCGGAGAAATGACGTTCAGCGTCTTGATATCTTCCGCGATCTTCTTGGCCTTGCCGCCGTTGTAGAGATAAAGCGCGTTGTCTTCATCCGTGTAGGCGACGCCGGTCCCGTCAAAGGAAAGCAGGTATTTCTTGACGCCTTCCGCGATCTTGTTGAACTTGCTGCCGTCAAAGATATACATGATTCCTTCGGAATCCACCATAAGCAGCTTGGAGCCGTCGGCGCTCATGCCGCCGTCTTCCAGGGTGTTGTCGAAGTCCATCTTGACGACTTTGCCGCTCTTGCCGAAGCCGATCAGCTCATCGTCGATGATGCCGGCCCGGACGTAGTCCTTCCGCATGGTGATGCTGCCGCCGCCGGAGAAGATCTTCGGGATGAAGGTGATCAGAAGGATCACGGCCACCAGCGCAGCCGCCGCGATGGCGATCAGCTTCGGATTCAGATTCAGCTTGGGCGCTTCCTTTTTCTCTTTTTTAGCCTGACGGACGATCGGTTCCGCCTGGATGACAGGTTCCGCTGCAGGGGCCTGCTCGGCCGCGGGCTGTGCCGGCAGCTTGGCGCCGCATTTGGAGCAGAATTTGGTGCCGTCATTGAAGGATGAACCGCAGTTAGGACAAAAAACCATATTTATTTCCTCCCTCTGTGCTTTAAAACAGCCATAAAACGTGTTTTACCGCCGTTACTGGATCATTATATAAGATATTTTGAATTATTACAAGTTTTTTTCGAATTTTCGTTCGTCCGGTCTTTGCGATTTATTCCTCCGCTCTTTCCCTTCCGCGGGGCGGAAAATATTTTTGAAAAATCTTTCAAAAAGTGCTTGCATTTCCTTTTCGGATGTTGTATATTAGGCACCGTCGCCGCGGGCCATTAGCTCAGTTGGTAGAGCACCTGACTCTTAATCAGGGTGTCTGGGGTTCGAGCCCCCAATGGCCCACGAAAGAAAAACCGCCGAAAGGCGGTTTTTTTGTGCTTCGTAACGAAAGGGGCCGGAACGGAAAAAGGGCCTGCCGCATGAGCGGCAGGCCCGGGTTTGTTTTAGACCGGAGCGGTCAGTTCAGCCAAAGGCCCAGATCGTCGGCCTCGACCATTTCTTCGTAGAATTCGCCGATGGTGTCGATGTCCGGGAAGTTATCGATGATAACTTCGCGGGCCGGATCGTCGACCTCGAAGTTCATGGAAAGGACCATCTGCGCAACGGTGGCTACGTGACGGGCTACGCGCAGGGCGATCGGGAAATTGCCGGAGCTGTAGTCCACGTACAGCAGGGTGCCGCCGTTGATCTTGTAGGCCGCCTGATAGCAGGGGTCTTCGCCGGTGATGGCCAGCGCTTCGTCCGTATAGCCGCGGAAACGGCCCTGGGACGGGTTGCCGACTTCGCAGAGCAGCGCGTACGCGTCGGTGTAGTCGCCCAGCTCGCGGTGAGTCAGGCCGCGCAGCTTGGCGGGCGAAGGCTCCACGCGGATGGACAGGTCGACGCTGTCGAGTTCCAGCTTCACGTCGGCCGCCAGGCTTAAGGCGTCCTCATGCGCCACGATCGCGTTGTTCACGGCGTATTCGGGGCTGGATTCGTGAAGGTCGACGATCAGGTCGATCTTCAGCTGGTTGATCATGTTGGTGACCGCGTAGGAAACGCGCTCCGTGACGGTGCCGTCCTGGATGCCCGGATAGCAGCGGTTCTGGTTGCGGACTTCCGAACCGGACAGGGTCTGCGTCGTATTGACGCCTTCCTTGATCTTGCTGCTGGTCCAGTCGCCGGAAGTATGCAGATAGGTATCCGGATCCGGCCACTGGTCGATCGGGTTCGAGGCACGGGAACCGAAGTGGAAGGTCCGGACGTCACCGTTCTTGGTGGTGAAGTGCAGATACTGCGGGGTGCCTTCCAGCGGGTCATTATGGGTCAGACCGGACTGGCAGATATTGGGAATGATGTAGACCGTTCCCTTGCTGACCTGGAACTGCTCCAGCATGACGATGGCAGCCATATGGCCGGCCGGTTCGTTCGCGTGGGTGCCGCCCAGGATCAGGATGCTGCCGCCCTCTTCTTCGCCCTTTAAGACGTAGACGTCGACGTCGCCGACGGTACCTTTGAGCTTTTCGTTATACTCGTCCAGCTTGAACTGGGAGGTAACGTTGGAGCCGATCACGATATCTTCCACGAAGTTGCGCTTCTTGCTGAAGCTGATGCCCGTGATGATGGCCAGCGTCAGAGCGACGGCCAGAATGATGCAGGTGCTGATTAAACCTTTTTTCTTCATGCCGCACCTCCTACTTGATCAGAAGCAGGCGCAGGGCCAGCGGAACTAATATCATGGCGCAGGCGATCTTGTCGACGACCTTTTCTTCCTTGCAGATCAGGTTGTAGAGGACGCTGGCAAATACGATTGCCGCGATGATCAGGTAAATAACAGTAGTAAACGAGACCATTCTTTCTTCCTCCCTTCCTTAACCGAAGACCGACCAGGCGAATTTCTTGGACGAGACCAGGACGAAGCCGGCCCAGACCAAGAGGATAATGATCGGAATGATACACTTGACCAGGATCTTTGTGTACTTCTTGACGCCGGTCACCTGAGCCGCAAACAGACCGGCCAGAGCGGTCGGAGGCATCATGTCGCCGACGGCGGCGATCAGACTGATGGCTGCCAGGCAGACGACGACGTTGCCGCCCAGATAGGTGCCGTAAATATAGGCGAAAGGCACGCCCAAAACGGAGCAGGCGCCGAAGGACGAGACCGCGCCGAACAGCGGGATGCTGATGCAGCAGGCCAGAAGCCACAGGGCCTGAGGCATCTGCAGGCAGGTCACGACGATGAAGCCACGGACGCCGGTGGCCGTCATCAGCTCGATGAACATGCCGACGCCCATCAGGATGGCCATAACGGGGGTCGCGGTGCGGATAGCGGCCGGAACAGCCTTTAAGGGGTTGATCTTGCGGCCGGTAAACAGACCGACGGCAGCGCTGATCAGGAAGATCACCGGCATGCCCAGATCCGTTACGCCGATCTTGGCGGCGATCACCTTGAAGAAGATCATCAGGACTACCAGCACCAGGAACGGAACGTAGATCTTGAAGCCGTATTCCTTACGGGTCGCGTCCTGCTTCTCCAGGGCGGGTTTTAACTTTTCATAGTCCAGGTTCTTGATCTTCGGCAGGCCGAGCATCAGCACGAACAGGATGGCGAGCGGCATGGTCAGCAGAAGCAGCGGGCCGGTGAAGCCCACGTAGGGGACGTCGATGCCGGCGCAGATGACCAGGGCGGCGGTATTCACGGGCGGTGCGATCATGCCCAAAATACCGCCCATGGCTATGACGGAGCCGGCCGTTACGTTATCCAGTCCCAGAAGCAGCAGCACGGGGGCCATGATGGAGCCCGCCGACAGGACCGCCGCGGTGGAGGAACCGGTGATCATGCCCGGGAACATGATGATGAACATGATCAGGATCAGCAGGACCGCAGGAAGCTTGTGGAATTTTTCAATCAGCAAAGAGGACAGGGCATCCAGAGCACCGGAGTCTTCAATGACTTTCATGAAGATCATGGCGCAGGCGATGGTCAGGATCGTATCGATATAACCGAACTCGCCTTCCACCATCATACGCACCACGTCGGTAATGGTCTGAGAGAAGCTGGTGCCGTGCGCCAGCATGCCCTCCAGGCCTCCGATCACGGCAGCCGCCATCATGGAAACGCCGACAGGCCATTTCAGGGCAAAGCAGCCGATCATGAAGACACCGACCATTACGAAGAATGTAATCATATAGGGTGTCATAAAACTCTTTCTCCTTCAGGGGGCGTCCGGGGCAAAGAGAGGCGGACCTCTCTTCGCTCCCGCGGACGGACCGGTTGATTATTTGCCGAACATGTACTTCAGGACGGCCTGAACGTCGGCATCCTTCTCCACGAAAGCGGAAGGAACGTTCTTGCCGGACAGGATGTTCTTCATCAGATCATCCGTATCGCCGCTGATCTTCACGATCGCGTATTCGGCATAAGGGAAAGCCAGCTTGATAAAAGCATCCGACAGGGTGCCGCGGCGGTCGACGCCGCCGTTGTGGATCATCACGATCTTCGTCTTCAGCTCGACGGCCTTGTCAAGCAGAGCCTTTACACGGGCTTCTTCCTGGTCCTGGTCAAGACCGGCGCCGCCCAGACCCTTGCTGGAACCGCCGACCACGCAGATCAGGATCGGATAGGAGGCCGTCAGCTGATCCGCCGTGATAAGCTTGGCTTCGTAATAGTCGATCTTCAGCTTCTTCAGCTGATTCATCACCACGTCCACGTCCGCGCTCTGGCCGATACTGGTAATGGCCACACGGCCTTCCAGGACGCCCTTGGGAACGGCGGGCAAGCCCTTGGTCTCCCATTCGCCGGCATTGGTCTTGCCGGAAGAAGCCTTCGTGGTCTCCGGCGTCACAGCCTCGGTCTTGTCGGGAGCCTTGGTCTCATCGGGTTTGGCAGCGGTGGTTTCGGCAGGTTTCTGGGTAGGAGCAGTCGTAGGAGCCGGTTCGTCGCCGCAGGCGGCCAGGGACAGGACCATCAGAGCCGCCAGGGCTAAAGCAATAAATTTCTTCATACTCTTCCTCTCTTCACGGAGGCCACGAAGACTCGTCTCCTCCGGCATTTTCTGTAGGGTGACCCGGCCGGATGAACCGGCCGGGCCGTTGGTTTCGGCTTCAGGCAGCCCGATTAGAATGCCCAGGCCTTGCAGTCACGACGAGGGTCGGCGCCGGCATGCAGCTTGCCGTCCGCGTCGTAGACGATGATCTGGTTGGAACCTGCGCTCGGAGTCCACTCGCCCCAGTCGGTGACTTTGTGGCCCATGGCGGTCAGCTGATCCATGACCTCTGCGCCGACACGGTTCTCAACGCTCAGGGAGCTGTTGATACGAGGAGCATTAACGGCTTCCTGCGCTTCCATACCGAACAGGACCACGTTCAGGATGACCTGAGCGACCGCCGCGATGATGGTGGCGCCGCCCGGGCTGCCGCAGGTCATGAACGGCGTGCCGTCTTCGTTCAGAACGATGGTCGGGCTCATGGAAGAAAGCGGATACTTGCCGGGAGCAATGTGGCCGGGATGGTAAGGGTTCTTGTTGAAGTCGTCCATCTCATTGTTCAGGATGAAGCCGTAGCCGTCCGGAATGAGCTTGGCGCCGAAGATGCCGTTGACCGTGAAGGTGACGGTAACGATGTTGCCTTCCTTGTCGGCCACGGAGTAGCTGACGGTGTCCTGATGCTCGAATTCGAAAGGATCGTGAGCGACCGCTTCCACCATGCCGTCCTCGGTGATCAGGGAAGCCAGATACTTGGCGTATTCCTTGCTGGTCAGGGCGTCCATGACGGCGCGTTCCTTTTCCACTTCCTCGCCGTAGTCATACAGATACACGCCGCGGTCGGCATAGGTCAGGGCCATGGCCTGCTGCAGGACATGCAGGTACATCGCGGAGTTGTGGCCGTATTCTTTCAGCTTGTCGGTGCCGTAGGCTTCCATGATGTTCAGGATCTGGCAGATGCAGGTTCCGCCGGAGGAAGGAAGAGGCGTGGAGATGATCTTCTTGCCCATGAATTCGCCTTCGACGGGCTGCTTTTCCTTCGCGGTGTAGTTCGCAAAGTCGTCCTTGATGAAAACGCCGCCGTACTTGTTGATCACGTTGATCATGGCGTCGGTGATCTCCCCGTTGTAGAAAGCGTCGGGGCCCAGTTCCTGGATCAGTTCAAGGGTCTTGACCTGGTCGGGGTTGGTGAACTTGTCGCCGGTCGCATAGATCGGGCGGTCGAGCTGCTCGGCAGTCGCCTCATCCAGCAGGTAGACCTTGCCGAATTCCGGATACTTCAGCAGGTTGTTGTAGTTGTTTTCCAGACAGCTGCTGGTGGTCGGGCCCATCCAGAAGCCGTTCTTGGCCAGGTCGACGGCGGGCTGGATCAGGTCGGCGAGTTTCATCTTGCCGGAGCCGTAGTTTTCAACCGCATAGGCCATGCCGGCTACGGTGCCGGGTACGCCGACGGCGCGGCCGCCGCTGGTGCTGGCATTGGTGCCGGCCACGACGCTCCACGAAGTATTGGGATCGGTCGGATCCGCATCGGGGTTCCTGGGGGCTACGGGCCAGTAGTTGCCGTCCAGCGCGTAGGTGGGAGCCGTTTCGCGGAAGTTGATGAAGCGGTACTCGCCGGTCTTGGCGTCGCGCATGGTCATGAAACCGCCGCCGCCGATACCGGAGTGCTGAGGGTCGCAGACGGAAATGGCGAAAGCCACGGCCGCCGCAGCGTCCACGGCGTTGCCGCCGGCCTGCATGACCTTCACGCCGGCCCAGGCAGACCAGGCGTCGGGGCTGGAAACGGCACCGTTCTCACCGATGTCGCCGCGGCCTTCGCGGCTGAGCGTCTTGGTTTCATCAGCCGGATCCCACAGGGTCCAGTTGCGGTTCGGGTCACCGGTAACGGATTCCGCGTTGGTGACACCGGTCTCCCATACGAATTCGGGAGCAGGGGGTTCGGTTACCGGGCGCTCAGTGGCCGGGGGCTCGGTAGGGGCAGCCGTCGTAGGAGCAGCCGTCGTAGGCGCTACGGTAGGAGCAGCCGTGGGCGCCGCAGTCGGAGCCGCAGTAGGAGCCGCAGTAGGAGCCGGTTCGTTGCCGCATGCCGCTAAAAGGGAAGCCGCCGCTACAGATGCACCTGCAGCAGCCGTGCCCTTTAAGAACAGGCGGCGTGAGATTTCTTTCTTGCTCATGTTGTGTCCTCCATTATAAGAATATATTCTTTATGAGCCGTTATCCTTTCTCACAGATAACGTAAGGTACCGTAAGGGATCACTCTTCCGCTCCGGAAGAGCCTTCCTGATCCGCAGCCTCTTCTGCTTCCGCCTGCTTCTCTTTCCTCTTCTTGTAGAAGATCTTGCTGAGAAGGGTGCTGAGCAGATACAGCAGGATCATGGGGAATGCCACCATGATCTGGGAGACCACGTCGGGCGGCGTTACGATGGCGCCGACCACGAAGATCAGGATGATGGCGATGGGTCTCGCCTTGTTCAGCATATTCGGCGTCAGGAGCCCAAAGCGGGACAGCACCACGCTGACCAGAGGCATCTCGAACATTACGCCGAAGATGATGAACATCAGCAGGACGAAGTCCAGATAGCTCGCCACGCTGATGGCCGACGTGATGGATGACAGAAGGATCTTGTCGTCATTCAGGCTGATCAGGAAATTCAGCATGAAGGGAATGGTGACAAAATACGCAAAAAGCAGACCGACGCAGAAAAACAGAACGCCGAGCAGGAGGGCGATCTTTAAGGCCGAGCTTTCCGAGTCCGTCAGGCCGGGCCTGGCAAAGCTGTACATTTCGTACAGAATGACCGGAGAGCTGACGATCAGCGCGCCGACCGCCGCCAGACGGAACTGCTGCATTAAGAGCTCCTGCGGTGCAATAACGACGAACTGATAGCCGAAGCGGTTGCCCATTTCGGTGAAGAACATGATGAGCCGCGGCGCGATCGTGATAAAGACCACGACTGCGATGACAAAAACGATCACGACCACGGCGATCCGGTTCCGGAGCTCCTTTAAGTGTCCGGAGACGGTCATCATCCCTTCATCGTTTTCCGCACGTTTTTGCTTTTTATGCTTTTTCAGCGTCATCAGCGTTTTCCTTCTTCACTGAGGACTTCTTCTCCTCTTCCTCTTCTTCCTGGCCTTCCTTGAACTTCTTGGACGCCTTGCCGAACATCTTGGCCAGCTTCGGGATCTGGGTCGGGCCCAGGACCAGCAGGACCACTACGCCGATGATGACCCACTCCAGCGGGCCCATGGTAAACAGGGGTAATAACTGCATTTTCTCTCCTCCTCTTCAGCCGCCGGCTTTTTCTAAAGCCGCCTGCGCTTCCTTCAGTGCTTTTTCTGCTTCGGCAACTCTCCGCTCCGCCTCTTCGCGGGCCTTGCGCAGAGCTTCCTGTTCCTCTATGACAGCATCGCCCGCTTCTTCGGGGGCGCTTATCATCTCTTTTGCTCCATCCGGGACGGGGACGGCCGCTGCGGCAGGATCTTCCGCCGCCGGCTCCTCTTCCTCCGGGCTTTCCTTCCGGACCGGCGCGGGCTCCGGCGTCCCGGCGGCGGCGTTCTCCAGTGCCTCGCCGGTCCTGTTCAGATCGTCGGACAGGCCCTTGACCTCTTTATTCAGATCATCCGTGAGCCCCTGCATATCCTTCTGGATATCGTTCGCCAGAGACGTCAGGTCGTTCCGCATCTCGTTGATGGGCTCCATCGCTTCCTTTAATGGCGCGGCCGCTTCGTTCAGGGGTTCGATCACGTTTTCCCGGATCTCCTGCGTAACGCCGCTCGTCGCCTTCCGGAACGCCTTTAAGCCTTCCCCGAACTTTTTGGCAAATTCGGGGATCTTGTCCGGTCCGACCACGAACAGGATCACGATGATGATCATTAAGATTTCGCCGATTCCGAGTTTCAATCGAAGTTCTTCCTTTCGTCGTACATCATCACGCCGTTCCGAACGGTCGCCTGGACGCCGTAGCCGTGCAGGTCCAGGATGGCCAGATCCGCCCGTTTTCCGACCTCGATGCTGCCGACCTCGTCGAAGATCCCGAGCATCCTGGCCGGAGTCGACGTTACGGAGCGGTAAGCCAGATCCTCCGGAACGGCTCCCATGCCCAGCACGTCCTGCAGGCAGGAATCCAGCGCCAGCACCCCGCCGGCATCCGTTCCATCCTCATACAGGGCGGTCGCCGCCTTCTTGGTCACGGTATGGCCTTCGATCTCGTAGCGGCCGGGCTTTAAGTCCGTAAAGGCCGACATGGCGCTGACCAGGCACAGGCGGTTCAGGAACTCCTTGTACATCAGGCGGAGCATGGCCGGATGGATCACCCGGGCATTCTCGTAGCGGAGCGTCACGTTCCGCGCGATGTCCATAGCGGCTCCGACCGGGCCGGGCTCCTTCGCCGTCAGGGGCGGCATATCGTACAGGACGCCGCCGCACCAGTCCGCGCCGAAGGCGTAGGCCATGCGGGCGGTATCGTAATCCGCCGTCGTGTTGGACAGCAGGATATGCACCTGTTTTCCCAGATTCCGGATGAAGGTCCCGGCGCCTTCCAGCTCGGGTGAAACGTTAACGGCTATGATCCGGCCGCCGGAAAGGGCCTGCAGCTTCTCGAAAAGGGCCTGATCCGGCTTCCGAAGGGCTTCTTTGTCATGGTGTCCGGCCGCTTCCGGGTTCAGGAAGGGGCCTCTCATATTCAGGCCGATCATCCGGGCGCCCGGGTGGTCTTCCTTCATCCATTCGCCGGCGGCCGCATAGGCTTCTTCCAGGATATCCTCGCTGAAGGAGTCGATGGCGCCGACGTAGGTCGTCACGCCGTGGCGGATCAGATAATCGGAAATGGCCCCGTAGGCTTCCTCGCAGGCGTCCGACATATCGTAACCGCAGGCGCCGTGCACCTCCATATCGATCAGACCGGGGATCACGATGCTGCCCCGGGCGTCGTAGGTATCTTCGTCCTGATAACCGGAACGGAACGGCAGGATCTCCGCGATCCTTCCGTTTTCGATCCTCAGATCATGATAATTAAATTCCGTCGGCAGCAGCAGTTTTCCGTTTATAATCAGCATGAAGGCTCCAGTTACCCAGTAATTCTCTTGAATAATAGCAGAAATCGTGATTATAAGTCTATAAAAATCTCATATTTCCCTGATTATTTTAGTTTATACAGCTGGCGGGGCCGGCCGACCTTGCCGTAATTGCTTTCGTTGCTGACGATCTCCTGCGCCGTCATATACTGCAGATAGCGGCTCACGGTCTGATACGCCAGCCCTGTCCCCTCCGCGATCTCGCGGGAGGTGACCGCCTCCGCCTGTCCCTCCATAAAGCCGGTGATCAGGTTCAGGGTCTCGCGGTTGATGCCCTTGTCCACCAGATAAGACTGCTGCTGTTCCAGCAGCTTTAAGTGCAGCTTGATCCGGCTGATGGTGTCGGGCGCCTTGATGGGTTTTAAGGCAAAGTCGCTGGCGCCGGCCTCCAGGAAGGCGTTGGCCACCTCCTGGTTCTCGTCGATGGTCAGGACGATGATCGGCACGCCGTTGGACAGGGCCCGGATCAGCTTCACGCCTTCCAGCCCGTTGATGCCCGGCATATGGTAATCGATCAGCACCAGCTGCGGGTGCGCCTGCCGGAAAACGGCCAGGCCGTCCCGGACGTTTCCGGCCGTCACCGTGTTCCAGCCCTGCGTCTGAAACAGGGTCTTCAGAGAGAAGCAGATGTCCTCGTTGTCGTCAATGCACAGGATCGTGACCTTTTTTTCACTTGCCATCGCCCGTTTTGTCTCCTTCCTCCGGCAGCAGGATGGAGATCGTCGTCCCCTCCTGCCATTTTGACTGCATGGAGATCGTACCGCCGGACCGTTCCACGGCCATCTTTACGAAGGCCAGCCCCAGACCGGAGCTCTTCTTTTCGGAATATCCGTAATGCCAGATAATCTCCTGCTGCTCCTCCGGCACCCCTTTTCCGTTGTCCCTGACGCTCAGCTCGATCTGTCCGTCCCCGGACGCGGCCCGCAGCAGGATGTCCGGCGTTCTGTCCTCCGGGACCGCCTGCGCCGCGTTCAGGATCAGGTTGACCAGCGCCCGGGATAACAGGATCTGATTGGCGTACAGGTATCTGCCGTCGACCTCCGAGCGGCAGCTGACGTAAGGGGCATATGCCTCAATGGAGATCTGCTGCATCACGTCGTGCAGCAGCTCTCCCACCGTAAAGCTGTCCTTGTGATCCATCGTGAGCAGCTGGGAGATCCGGTTGCTCATCTGATCGACCGCCTTTTCCATGCGGTCATACAGTTCCGCCTTGTCCGGCGTTTCCTCCTCTTCCCGGATGCGCAGCACGCCCTCGAGCGTCCGCACCACGGAGAGCGGCGATTTCAGGTCGTGGACCAGATACTGCATTTCCCGGAACGTACGGTTCTGCACCTCGCTGGCCTGCGCTTCCAGCCGCATGCGGGCGTTGGCTTCGCGCAGGGAGGAGATCTCCCGCAGTTCGTTCTCGTCCCGGATCTGCACGAAAAGCATCAGCGCGATCAGAGCCAGTGCGACAAAGCCGACCAGCGCCAGCGCGTTGATCTGCACCTCGATCCCGAGGACCTCGGCCGCTCTTTTGATATAGCGGGAAAGCTCCCCTCTGCCGACCGGCAGAAAGGAAGCGGCCGGCATGATATCCAGGAACTGCACGGCCATCAGGGCGGTCATGATAAACAGCGTCCGCTTGAACAGAGAAACGTAATTGTAGTTCAGCAGATCGTACAGTATGATGATGGCCGCCATCAGGAAGGCGGGCAGGCCGAAATCGTAATGGATCTGATTGATGGCTTCAACGACCCGGTAGGTGACGAGCAGGACGATCAGGACCAGCGCCGCATCGGCGAAGACGATCCGCCGCTTCCCCCTCGTCAGGCTGACTGCGTCGACCGCCCAGTACACGCCGATATAATGCGGGATCGCCCGCAGGATATTCATGGTCACCAGCAGGGCTGCGGAGGTGATCAGATGGACGCTTTCCTCCGCCAGCGAAAGGCGGTAATATTTCAGGACGGGAAAGACGTTTTCGTTGAAGACCCGCGGCATCACGGCTCCCAGCAGAATCAGAAGAGCCCCGCAGATGAGCTGCGGGAGTTTCTTCACCTCCAGACGGAGCTCCGCTTTTTTCTCCGGCTCAGGCACGGCTCTGTACGTTTCCTTTCAGTCTGGCCAGGGCTTCTTTCGCCGTTGCGGCTTCTTCGCAGTCGGCGGCGGCCGCCGTTTCATACCAGCGGACGGCTTCCGCCTTGTCCGCGCTGACGCCGCGGCCGTTCTCGTAAGCATCCCCCAGCAGGCAAGCGGCGCCGGCATCACCCTTTTCGGCGGCCCAGCGGTACCATTCGGCGGCTTTTTCGAAGTTCTTTTCCACGCCGATCCCCTTCTCGAAGCACAGCCCCATGAAGCGGCCGGCCGCGGGATAATCCGCCGCGATCGCTTTTTCAAGAAGCGAAACGGCCTTCGGGCCGTCCGTCTTGGTCCCGTAGCCGTACATATACATGATCGCCAGGTTGACGACAGAATCCGTGTCTTCTTTTTCGGCGGCGGCGCTCAGCCAGCGCATCGCCTGTGTATAATCCTTCGGAAACAAAATGCCGTTCAGATATTTATAGCCCAGTTCCGCCTGGGCCGGCAGATAGCCCATGATGGCAGCGACCATCAGATTCAGCCCCGCTCTCGGCCTGTTGTTCTGCGCCAGACATTCTTTATACGCCAGATACGTCTCTTCTGCGGATTTTGCAGAATCCCCCATAATATTCTATTACCTCGTTTCGTGATTTCTCTTTTCTGAAACTATACAAAAATTTTATTGAAAAAGCAAGCATTTTCTTGCCGGGCCGCCCGCCGCCCTTGCCAGGCGGGGCAAAATACGCTATACTGAAGCCGGGCCGCGGGGAAAACACGGCGTCCGATTATGAAAGCCGGAGCTTCTCCGGGAAGGATCTGATCATGAAGACAAAAGAAAAACGGGGGCCTGTTTTATCCACCGATTATACCGAAGGCGCCCATCCCGCCGTGATGCGGGCTCTGATTTCCAGCAATTCCGAATCTGTCCCCGGCTACGGCCACGACGCCTACTGCGAAACGGCGGCCGCCAGGATCCGCCGCGTCTGCCGGGCGCCGAAGGCGGAGGTATACTTCCTGGTCGGCGGCACGCAGACGAACGCGCTCGCGCTTGACTCTCTTCTGAAGCCCTACGAAGGCGTTCTTTCTGCCGAAAGCGGACACATCGCCAATCACGAATCCGGCGCCGTGGAATTCACGGGCCACAAGGTCCTGACCCTGCCGGCCGAAAACGGAAAGATCACGGGAGAAAGCATCCGGAACTGGTGCCGGCGCTTTTACGCCGACGAATCCTATGAGCACATGGTCTTTCCGGGCGTCGTCTACCTCTCCCAGCCCACCGAGTTCGGAACCTTATATTCGCTGGAAGAGCTGACCCGGATCCGGGAGGCGGCCGATGAATTCGGCCTTAGGATCTACGTGGACGGAGCCCGTCTGGCCTATGCGCTGGCCGCTCCGGAAAACGACGTGACGCTGCCGGATCTGGCCCGCCTCTGCGACGCCTTCTATATCGGCGGCACCAAGTGCGGCACGCTCTTCGGGGAAGCGCTGGTCTTTCCGAAACCGGGGCTGGTGCCTCATTTCATCACGCTCGAAAAGCAGCACGGCGCCATGCTGGCCAAGGGCCGGCTGCTGGGCGTGCAGTTCGGCCGGCTTTTTACGCGGGACCTCTACGGCCAGATCGGCCGGCACGCCATCGCCATGGCCGCCCGGCTGCGGGAAGGGCTGAAGGCTTCCGGCTTCGAGGAAGCGGTCTCTTCGCCCACCAACCAGATCTTCGTCAAGGTTCCAGCCGAAACCTACCGGCGGCTTCAGGAGGCCAACGTGGGCGGCTTCTGGTCGTATGAGCCGGACGGCAGCGTTCTGGTGCGTTTCGTCACCAGCTGGGCCACGCGCCCGGAGGCCGTGGAAACGGCACTATCAGTATTAAAGGAGTCTCAGGATGTCTAAAACCAAGGTTTTGTTTGCCGCCGCGGAAGCGGTGCCCTTTATCAAGACCGGCGGACTGGCCGACGTGGCCGGTTCCCTGCCCTATGCCTTTGACCGGGATCAGTACGAGGTGCGGGTGATCCTGCCCTGCTACACCTGTATTTCCCCCCGCTACCGCTCGAAAATGAAGGACGTGATGCACACCGTCATGCACTTCAACGGACGGGACCGGTATCTCGGCCTGCGCGAGCTGGATCTGAACGGCATCACCTTCTATTTCATCGACAACGAGGACTATTTCGGCGGATCCGGCCCCTATACGGACTACACTTACGACATCGAGAAATTCACCTTCTTCTGCAAGGCGGTGCTGGCGATCCTCCCCATCATCAACTATCAGCCGGATATCATCCACTGCCACGACTGGCACACGGGCCTGATCGCACCGTACCTGAAAACGACGCTGAACTGGGATCCGTTCTACCAGAACATCAAAACCGTTTTCACGATCCACAACCTGAAATTCCAGGGGCTCTGCGGCCGGGATTTCCTCTGCGGCATCAGCGGCCTGCCCTGGCATCTGTTTGCGGAAGGCGCGCTCTGCAGCGGTTCCGGCGGCAACATGATGAAGGGCGCCATCCAGTTCTCGGATAAGATCACCACGGTCAGCGACAGCTACGCGGAGGAGATCAAGACGCCCGAATACGGCGAGACCATGGACGGCATGCTACAGTGGCGCTCCCCGGATTTCTGCGGCATCGTGAACGGCATCGACTACGAGACGTTCGATCCGAAGACGGACCCCTCGCTGGCCGTCCACTACGATATCGATACGGTGGCGAAGGGCAAGGCCGCCTCGAAGGCCGCCCTCCAGAAGGAACTGGGGCTGGCGGTGGAAAAGGACAGCTTCCTGATCGGCATCGTCTCCCGCCTGACCGAGCAGAAGGGGCTGGACCTGATCATCCCGGCGCTGGACCGGCTCACCAAAAAGCCCTGCCAGTTCGTGGTGCTCGGGACCGGCGACTACATCTACGAGCGCACGCTGCAGGAATACGCCGCCGCCTGTCCGGACCGCATGAAAGCCTGCCTGCTCTACGATGAAGCGCTCTCCCACCGCATCTACGCGGGCTGCGACGCCTTCCTGATGCCTTCGCGCTTTGAGCCCTGCGGCTTAAGCCAGCTGATCGCGCTGCGTTTCGGGACCCTGCCCATCGTCCGGGCCACGGGCGGCCTGAAGGACACGGTCATACCTTACGACAAGGCCGGCCTGAACGCGACCGGCTTCGCCTTTGAAAACTACGACTGGGGCGGCATCCACTGGGCGCTGGACGTGGCGCTGGACACCTTCCTGAATCACAGACGCGCCTGGAACGCCATGCGGAAAAACGCCATGCGGCAGGATTTCTCCTGGCCCAGCTCGGCGAAGAAATACGAAGCGCTGTACCGGGACGTGCTCGGATAAACGCGGCAGAAATCAAAAAGCGGGAGGATCCTCACAGGGAAGATCCTCCCGCTTTTTTTGCGTCCGGAAGCCCGTCAGTCTGCGACGGCTTCCTTCGACAGCCAGATCACCGGCCGGGCGCCGAAGCTCACGACCGTCAGCTCGCGGCCGTTGTAGTTGATGGCGCCGTCGCTTCTGACCAGGCAGGCCGATTCGTTGTTCTGGCCCATGGTGCAGGTCCACCATGGCGAGAAGCCGTTGGCCGCCACGTACACGCCGCGCTTGACGGCGTAGGCCGTCGCGGTGCACTGCTTATCGGCAGCGCCCGGGAAATATTTCTCAACCTGCTGGACCGACAGAAGGCCGACCTCGTCGTCCACCACCGCGCCCTGGCTGATGCCCGGATACTTCGGGTTGACGCCGGGATCGATGTCGTAGACCAGCACGTTCTTCTTTTCTTCCGCGGAGAACGCCGCGTTGTAGAAATCGCTGAAGAGCCAGATCCGGATCGCGCTGGAGGAGTAGGTGGCCCAGCGGGACGGATTCAGGTAGCGCACCATATCCAGGATATAGCGGCTGATCAGGCAGACACGGTCCTCCTCGACGGCCAGGACGATCCACTCGATCTCTTCCTTGCCGTTGCTGCTGACGTTGTCCTGCTCGTAACGACCATAGCGGATGATGTCGCCCACCGCAACGTCAGCCGGCACGGCCGGCGTCGTTTCTTCCGGCGTCGTCTCTTCGGGAGTCGATTCCTCCGGCAGCGTCTCTTCAGGGGTCGAGGCTTCCGGCGTCGTTTCGTCGGGCTGCGTTGCCGGCGGCTGCGTTTCATCGGCCGGCGTGCTCTCGGCCGGATCCGCCTGCGTCTGAGGCACGCTCGCATCCGGCTCCGTAACGGCAGGCTCCGTCGGCTTCGGATCCGTGCCGATCAGACGGGCCAGGCATTCGTCCGCCAGCTGCTTCGCGTCCTTATAGTCGCCGCTCTGCTCGAAGAGGGAAAGAGCCTCGCGGTAATTTCCCTGCTCCATCAGCTCTTTCGCGGTATTGTAGCGCTGCATCGGGCGGATCCAGAAAAGGTAGGCGGCCGCTGCCAGCAGAAGGAGCAGGAACAGGATCCAGATCCAGCTGTTCCGGCGCCGTTTGGCGGCCCGGGAGCGTTTTTCCGCGGCAGCCGTCCGCTCGGCTTCCTTGGCTTCCTCTTCCTTCGCTCGTTCTTCCTCTTCCTTCGATTCCTTCATGATCTGGGAAGTGCCCGTCAGCGGAATGATGGGGATAAAGTCGATCGGTTCCTTCTCCTGTTCGCCTTCCGGCTGCGGAGCCTCCTCCCGTCCGTCCTCTTCGTCTACCGTATCCGTATCAGCCGGGAGTTCCTCCCTGCCGCTTTTATAGGAGACCGGCGGCGCGACGGCTTCCGCCGCGGCCAGCACGAAATTGTGGGCGCTGCCCGGTTCCGCTTCCTTCTCCGCGTCCGGCACCTCTTCCAGGTGGAAATCCAGCGGACTGGCTTCCGGCTGCGGCACCTTGTAAGGCTTCGGCGCCTCTTCCGCTTCCGGCTCCTCAGACTCCTCTGCCGGGGCTTCCGCTTCTTCCGGCGCTTTTTCTTCGGCCGGCTCTGCTTCCTTCGGACCGTCGTTCTCCATGATCTTCGCCACGGCGCGCTTGACGATCTCCTCCGCCTGGTCGGATACGCTCATGACCGCAGCCGCCTCTTCCAGGGCGCCCTCTTCGGCCGCTTCCCGGAGCGCTTCGGCGGCTTCCTGCGCCGCGTCGGCTTCTTCCGCCACCGCTTCCGCCGCTTCCTGGCCGACAGTCTCGGCTGCTTCCTGCCAGTTCAGCTCCAGCTGCTCCGCTTCCCTGCCTTCCATCAGGGACTCGGCCTCCTGCCGCAGGGCAGCTTCATCCGCCTCGCTGACGCTTTCCCGCACGGAAACGTCGGTGCGGCGCAGACGGCCGACCGCCGAGATCACCGTAATGCCGGAACGTTTCTCTTCGGTCTCCGTTCCGCTTTCCTCTACCGAAACACCGGCAAAGGCAGACATGATATTGCCCACGCTGCTGCTTTGCTCTGGCAGCGGCTCACCGCAGTAAACGCAATGGGTCGATCCGTCTAAATTCTCACAGCCGCAGAATCTGCATACCATGGTTTTCTCCCTTCCTTAACAGGTACCGGGCCTTACTCGTCCCAGTTGTGATACACGTTCTGTACGTCGTCGTCGTCGTTCAGAAGATCCAGGATCCGGTTGATGTTTTTCAGATCCTGCTCGTCGGACAGCTCCACCCAGGTCTGCGGGATCATGGTCACGTCCGCCGAAACGATGGGCAGGCCCTCCGCTTGGATCGCCTCCAGCACCGCGGAGAAATCCTCCGGCGCGGTAATGATCTCATAGCTGTCCTCTTCATCGTCGAAATCCTCGGCGCCGGCTTCCACGGCCAGCATCATCAGATCGTCCGGGTCCATATCGACCTCTTCCTTGTCCAGGATGATCTGGCCCTTCTCGTCGAACATATAGGACACGCAGCCCTGCGCGCCGACACTGCCCTGCCCCTTGGTAAAGGCGTTGCGGACGTTGGAGGCGGTCCGATTCTTGTTGTCCGTCAGGGTCTCCACGATGATCGCCGTCCCCTTCGGGCCGTAGCCCTCGTAGGTGGCACGCACGTAATCCGCACCGGCGCCTTCGCCCGCCGCCTTCTTGATGCTGCGGTCGATGGTGTCGTTGGGCATGTTGTTGGCCTTGGCCTTCGCGATGATATCCTTCAGCTTGCTGTTATTATTCGGATCGGGGCCGCCCTCTTTCACGGCAACTGCGATCTCACGGCCGAAACGGGTGAAGATCTTACCCTTTGCCGCATCGTTCTTTTCTTTTTTGTGCTTGATGTTTGAAAACTTCGAATGTCCGGACATTTCCCTCTCCTTTTCTTCTTTTATATTTGCCGTCAGCCTTCCGTCACCAGACGTCTTTCCCCTCTGAGTGTGCTGAGGCCGCACTGGAATTCATAATTCAGGATCCCGCTGAGCTCCGAAAGCTCCTGCAGCGTGATCTCTTTTTCCCCGTCTTTCCCGATCAGCGTCACGGCGTCGCCTTCCGTTACGCCGGGGATATCCGTGACGTCGACCATCATCTGGTCCATGCAGATATTCCCGCGGACCGGCGCCTCCTGCCCCCGGATCAGGACGTGCGCCTTCCGGGACAGCAGCCGGCTGTAGCCGTCCGCATAGCCGACGGACACCGTGGCGATCCGGCAGGGCGCTTCCGCCGTAAAGGTCCCGCCGTAGCCCACCGTTTCGCCGGGAGAAAGCGTCTTGACCAGGATGACCTGGCTCTTTACTTCCGCCACCGGCTGCAGCTTTACGGGATGCTCCATCTCCTGCGAGGGGTCCAGCCCGTAGAAGGCGATGCCCAGGCGGACCATATCCTCGGCCGCCTCCGGGCAGGTCATGGCGGCGGCGCTGTTGGCGATATGGCAGACCGGCGGCCGCTTGCCCAGGGCTTCAAGGCCTTCCTTCACGGAGAGGAAGCGCCCATACTGTTCCCTCACAAAGCGGTGATCCCGGATGTCCGCGTTGAAGAAGTGGCTGAAGAGCCCCTCCGCCCGGATCCCGGGCAGGCCGGACAGCTCCGCGATCGTGCGGACCGTTTCCGCATCCGGCTCAAAGCCGATCCGGTTCATGCCGGTGTCGATCTTAAAGTGCACGAAGGCGTCTTTTCCGATCTTCCGCGCCAGCGCGGAAACGGCAAGTACGTCCTCCTTCCGGAACACGCAGAGCCGCACTTCGGCGCGGATCAGCGCCTCCCGTTCCTCCGGCGCGGTGAAGCCCAGGATCAGGATCGGCTTGCGGATCCCGCATCCGCGGAGCGTCAGGGCTTCCCCGCCCGTTGCGACCGCGAAGAAATCCACTTCCGGCTCCATGGCCGGTCCGACCAGCTCCGCCCCCAGGCCGTAGGCATCCGCCTTGATGACCAGGCAGGTCTTCGTTCCGGCGGGCAGGCCGTTCATGATGTTTCTGATATTGGCGCGCATGCGGTCCGCATACAGATTGATACAGGCCCGTTCCATAAGCCGTTATCCGCCTTTCCGTCAGTGCTTCATATAGTAAGTCAGCTGCATCAGACTCTCCGAGAGGTGGACGTTTTCCACCACCGCGTCCTCCGGCAGCGCCAGATCCACGTGTGCGAAGTTCCAAAAGCCCCGGATCCCCAGTCTGTACAGCTCGGCCGCGACCGTTCTGGCATGCTCCTTCGGGATCGTCAGGACCGCGATATCGATATCGTGCGCCTGCAGATAGACCGGCAGCGCGTTCATCCCGTAGACCGGCAGGCCCCTGACGTCGCTGACCGTATTTTCCGGCGCCGCGTCAAAGAGCGCGCGGATGAAAAGCCCCCGGCTTTCGAAGTTGCCGTAGCCGGCCAGCGCGCGGCCCAGGTTGCCGGCGCCGATCACGATCAGGTTGTGCGGCGTGTCCAGGCCCAGGATCTTGCCGATCTCCTCGATCAGGTTGGCCACGTTGTAGCCGTAGCCCTGCTGTCCGAAGCCGCCGAAATGGTTCAGATCCTGCCGGATCTGGGAAGCCGTCACGTGCATCCGTTCGGACAGTTCCTTGGAAGAGATCCTGTCGATCCCCTCCGCCTTCAGTTCGGAAAGAAAGCGCATATAGCGCGGCAAGCGTTTGATAACGACCTGTGAAATGGTTCCGGACGCCAAACCTTTTCCCTCCTGTCAGTCCGAAAATATGCCAATCAGAACGTAAGACAGCTTACGTCCGAATAATTATATTCCCTTTTCCTGTCAATGTCAACGAAAAAGCCTGCGATTTTACCCTTGCGCCGGAGCCGCTTTTCCGCTATGATAGAGCCGCCTGCGAGAAGACCCCGACGCAGGCGCTTGCCGGAGGACCCATGCTGCTTGCCTGCAGAGAACTGAATATGAGCTTCGACGCCGTTCCCGTTCTGACGGGCGGCTATTTCCATTTGGAGGAAAAGGAAAAGGCAGCCGTAGTCGGCATCAACGGGGCCGGAAAATCCACCCTTCTGAACCTGATCAGCGGAACGCTGACGCCGGACAGCGGCAGCGTGACCTTAAAGGGCGGCGCCACCTTCGGATATCTGACCCAGCACCAGGGGCTGGATTCGGCCGCATCGGTTTATGACGAGCTGGCCTCCGCCCGGGCCGGGATCTTTGCCATGGAGCAGGAGCTCCGGGTGCTGGAGCTGCGGATGGCCTCCGCCGGAAGCGACGCGCT
>JAEEGI010006265.1_pt1 | contig 26915 bp, 17 predicted proteins | sample 8958751 | NCBI WGS metagenome assembly JAEEGI01 (sample SAMN16246545, study PRJNA631951) | gut metagenome | biome: gut microbiome; feature: rumen; material: KS-attached | host: Bos | place: Iran: Karaj | collected 2018-10 | reverse complement strand
TGCCTCGAATCCGGACGCATACTCGCGCAGCGCAGCATCCGCAGCGTCCATTGACGCCAGTTTCCAGCCATTGTTCCACTTAAACGACACCTTTATAATAACATCCCGATCTTTAGTATCGCCCGAGTACATATCAATTGCTTTTGTAATCAGCCAGCCGGTTCCGGCCTGCTCGTCAAGCACGAGTCTGTCCAGATCCTCTTCGGACAATCTAAAATTGCGATAATAACTGATCTGCGCTCCCTGCGGGTAGAAATAATATATCTTACCGTTTTCAAGCGTTATGAATTTGCTGTAAAACGCATTGTTGCTGTTCAGATATTCTGCAACTTTCGGCAAAAACGTTGCATTCACCAGCGCCCTGACTCCGGCTTCGTCGTAACCCTCCATAACCGGGCGAACAAACCTGACAGTCTGCTCGTCAGGCAAAAGCCTTGTAAATGAATTGGCCAGAGAAGCCGTCAGGCTGCCGTGACCTACTTCATACCATTCAAAATAGCCTTTCATGCTGTTGACAATATTATAACCGTCGCGTATGAGCTGTTTGGCCTCTTCGCGTGTTATTTTCGAAGAATCGGTACTGCGCTCCACTCTTTCGGGCGAAGTAGAGAGCTCAGACAGATCTGCTTTGAACGTTCCCGTTGAAAATGTTTTAAAGAATTCTTCGTTTGGAAGTATATCCTGCGGCGTAACCGCCAAAATACAGCCGTTCAGCATGAACATATAGTCATATCTGGTCAACCCAGATGATTCTTCCCTTGTAAATTTTATCGCATCAACGGTCCCGCCTTGCAGCATAAGAGTTTCGTTCTTTATCGATAAATATTCGCTCGAACTCGTTTCTTCATCACCGACAGGCAGCGGGATCCCGGGGGCAAGCAGCGAAATGATCTCCGCAATACTGCTACTTGACAGATCGTACCCCTCGATCAGTTCCGGATATGTAAACCATACATCTATGTACCGCCCGTCCGTCCCTCCGTCCGTTTTGAACGTATAATCGATCCAGGGCAGATTAAACCAGCCGTTAGTATGAAGTTCTCCCCAGGAAAAAGCGGCAAGCTCCCCGTTAAGCATCGGGCCTGTCGGTTTGAGCGTTCCATCGGCAAACAACTCGAGCAGCCTGCCGTAAAGAGGCCCGAAATCGTCTCGGCACTCCTCATATTCATCTCTTAATAAATCGTATACTCCGAAGGATTTTTCGCATAGGATCCCGGCAATTTCGTCATATTTTCTGAAATAGTATAATTTATATTTGTGGCTTGGGTACAGCGGTTCGGGCGTTTCCGCGGGTTCCTGCGTAGCTGTGGTTTCCGGCGTACCGGTCGGCACTGTCGTCGGGGACAAGGCAGGCTCTTTCGTAGGCTCTGCCGTCGGGGTCGCTGCCGGCGTTTCGGCAGGTACATCAGTTGGCGCGGCTGAAGGCGTCAATTCAGGTCCTGTCACCTCGGGTGTGCCATTGGTGATATTTATCTCATTGGGCTCGTCGGGCCGCCGGTTTTTCATATAATTGGCCATGATCAACCCTGCAGCGACACCTGCTACCACCAGAACGGCGACCAGCACTGGCACCACTATGTTGCGGAAAGTATTGCCTCCCCCGCCGGACGATGCTGCTTTTCCCGGCTGAGCGCCTGCAAATTCGGGGCAGTTTTTAACGACCTTTTCCGGAAGCTCATGGGAATATTTTCTGATAAATCTGTCGTTCATACTTCGATCCCTTCTTCTCTCAGGCGCCTTGCCAGCTCGTTACGCAGGCGGTGGAGCGTGGATTTTACCGTTCCGCCGGGCATGCCGAGATAACGGGCGATCTTGTTCACCGACGCATCGTAATAGTAGCGGGCAACAAATACCTTCTGATCTTTTTCGGTCAATTCCTCGGAAAATGCGTTGATTATCGCTTTGATGCGCTCTTCTTCGGAACGGGATTCGGCAATTGACGCAGTTTCGTCCCGATCATCAGATCGGATATTGTCAACAGCCTCGTCAAGCGGCAGGATAAGTCCCTGCGGGATGCGCTTCTGGGCATTGCCGTCCCGGACCCGGTTAAGCGCGGTGTTGCGGGTGAGTGTGGCGAGATACGCCTCCAGATTCTCCGGAGCCGCGGCGGGGATGCTGTTCCAGGCTTTCAGGTACACGTCGTTCAGGCACTCGGGCACATCCTCTTCGTTTTTGAGAATGTTCCGGGCAACCTTGCCGAGCCTCCTGCCGTATTTGTTTTCAAGCTCCGAAAGCACGGTTTCGTCCCGCTCCCGTATGCGCCTGATCAGTTCCGCGTCATTCAATCCGCCGTTCTCCTTTCACCGGCTGAAAAATCCTTCTAACTATTTAGACCCCCTTTTTTGAAGATGGTTCTTTTCCGGAAGCCGGATCGATATAAGCAGGCTGCAGTGAGCCGTCAAATTTCGAAAAACAGGTGATCTGCGTCATTTCGCTCGAATTCACTCAAACATCGTCTCCGCCAGCGCCGCGGCAAACAGCCAGTTCATGTTGCGGTCAGGGTGGTTGATCTTGTTGGCCAGCAGTTCAGTCGTATCGACGCCGCATTCGTTCAGACGCTTCCACTTGGCGTAGCAGTCGCACACGCGCACTCCGCAGGCATTCGCGGTATCGATCGCCGCCGCAACATATTTGTCCAGTACGCCGACGTTCTGCAGACCGGCAATTCCTGCGGCTACTCCGCGGAACAGTTCGCGGTCGATCAGGTTGCTGACTTTTGTGCACATCATATTAGGCGTCATGAAGATCACTTCGCAGCCGGACCGGGTCAATTTTCTGAATATTTCTGAGAGCGCAGCGGTGTATCCCGGAAGCCCCGCTTCCCCGCCGCCGCAATCGTTAAGCCCGAAACAGACCACCGTAAGATCCGGCGAATGGCTCAGCACGTCACGCTCCAGCCGGGAAAGGCCGTGAGGAGCATTGTCGCCGCTGATGCCAGCGTTGATGATATTGACCGGGACCGTCGGAAACAGCACCGCGAAAATGCGAGCAAGGTAATTATGGTAGGCGGCATTTTTGTCGTAGATCGCCTCGATCTCCCCCGGCCGAATCTCGCAGATCTCGAAGCAGCCCTGGGTGACGCTGTCCCCCAGAAACGCGATCGTTACGCCGGGATGGTCCATGTTATTTTGCGCCTTCTGCGCCATTTTTTCGATGATCTTCATTTAAAATACCCTCGCTTGCTCATGATAATTATATTATGACAATCAATAATTGCGAATCAGTTAACTTTCATCTTTCCGGAATATTCAAGAAGTTTGATGAACAGACCGCCCTGAACGGATCTGTGACGGAATCCTCTCATGCTGCCGGTCGCGTTCCAGTACCAGTCAGTCATCGGAACTCTTGTTTCCATAAAGTTGTATGCCATCCAGAGAGGCTCGATGAACTCTTCAAACTGCTCTTTCGTTTCGGCAAGAGTGCCGGTCCATACGTACCAGTCAGACTTCGTGTACGGCTGTCTGTTGTCCAGCGGAAGACCGTAAGGATACATATGATCTCTGTAAGAAGCAAACTCTGATCTGATTACTTCCTTGTTCATAATATCAGTTCCGAACAGTTTGTCCCAAACGATATTGTATTTCATTGAGAAAGTATCCGGACGGTCAAAAGCAAGTCTGAACGAGCCGTCGCCGTTTGCTGCACGAACTACCCAATCGTCCGCAAATTTCTTAGCGATTCTAATAAATTTCCCGCTGTTATGTTCGTCGTGAAGCATCTTATAGATGATAGAAAGGCCAATCAGACCGGAGATTGCCTTTAGTGAAAGGTTGGTGTTGTGAGCCAGATGTCCCGCAAAATCGTCTGTGCAAAGCTGATTATCGGGATCTGCACCATATTTGATAAGGTAATTTCCCCATTTCTCCAGAAGGTCGAGGTTATCTTTTGCAAACTGAATACTGCCGGAGGCAATTGCGTGCGCAGCAGCCATAATGATCATATTACCACATTCCTCAACAGGCATCTGATATTCAAGTCTGTTTCCTGCGTATACCTGACCATTTACGAACGGATATCTTCCGCAGTCGTGAGGAGCAAAGTCGTAATGAAGAGCCTTTTCCCATTCGTCGCTCCTCGCATATTTGCAGATCGGCCTCATCATACCTGCAACGAGTTCCGGATTGTAAAGAAGGAACATCGGGATCGAAGGGTAAGAAACATCAACGGTAGCGGCACATCCGTTCGAGAAGCATTCTTTGGAAATATAGAGGATCTTCCCGTCTTCGTCAAGAACCAGCTTGTGAGCAGCGCAAACCTGCCGATATGCGAGTTCAAGCATTTCAGCGTAGTGATTTCCGCCTGCGGCTTCAGCGTCTGCGTATAGTTTGGCAGAAAAAATATCTGCTTTTTCTTTTACTTCTGAGTAATCTGCAAATGCTTTTACGATTTCGTCAGTAATGACTGCTCCATCTTTATTCCACCAGCTCTTGAGATGATCTCCGAAATATATTATCGATTCGACATCATCGTAGGCAAACGTGAACAGCGCGTCGCCTTCAGGGCATTCGATTTCTTTTTCGGCTGTAACAAAAGTCATATACAGGTTGGAACCATGCCTGATACCGTCGCGGAAAGCGATCGGAATCATTTCGGTTCCGGTTTTTCCGCCTTTAACAGAAAGATAAAAGTAACCCCAGTCGATCCTGACATCGTCGCCGTCACGTCCGAGTACTTTCTGAACCTTGTTGCCGATCTTTGCGGTTTTTATATCACCCTGGTCAATGAGTTCGGTCTCAACTTCGCCGTATCCCCTGTAATCAAGGCAGATCTCTTCGGAAACGGCAATTTTTACTTTGACCCTGTGATTCTTACCGTCGAGAGACCGACAATTGACTTTGAGATAACTTATCGGCCGGGTGAAATAATAATAATCGTCGGGTAAAAGCGGAGTAGTGAAAAGAACGGTTAGTTCGATCCCGCCTGCTTCAAACCTGTACTCGGTTGAAAGTGCTGTGACATTAAGAAATATCTGCTTCATTTTGGGCAGGTCTTTACTGTTCACACCGATAAATTGATAATCTGTTCCATCGATCGTTGCAGTACCAAGGATCGTATTTGGTTTTCCCGTCCAATGCTCGGTAGTCGCGTCTGTAAGCTTATCAGCCGGAGACCATACTGAAAAATAAGGATCGATAGTAATAAGCGGAACAGCCGGTGGTCTTAATTTCATAATATTCTTTCCTTTCCAAGTTATCCTGCAAACCCGCCGGAATTATATAACACGTTTCTGTCGAATACAATAATCGAATGTTTACTTTGTCAATTTACGGATGCTCTCTCTTCAGATGAGAAGTTGAAAGCCAAAGAGAATCAATATATAATGTCTGAGACTGGCAGTTGATGATCTGCACAATCCCAAAAGCGCGAAAATGGGCAGGCGCTGATTAAAGCATATATACATAGGAGAGTACTTTATGAATTATACCAGTACAACTGAATATGATGTAGTAGTTGCAGGAGCAGGACCCGCCGGAATTTCCGCCGCTCTTGAAGCAGCAAGATCAGGAGCGAAGACTGCTCTGGTCGAAAGATACGGATGCGTCGGAGGCGCTTTGACGCTGGGTTTTATAGGACCACTTCTCGGTTATGTTTGCGGAGGAACGATCGGTGAAGAAATCGAAGCCGCGATCTGCCCGAAGAAAGGCGTTTGCCCGGATTTTGAAATTGCAAAAACGGCTTTGACCGGTTTGCTCGACGAGGCAGGTGTCGATTTGTTTCTTCAGACACTCGTTACCGGGGTGGTAAAAGAAGGCGCCGTAATAAAAGCAGTTAAAATCAACGGAAACTACGGCGAATCAGAAATCAGGGGAAAGGTATTCATTGACTCAACAGGAGACGGAAATCTTTCCGCACTTTCAGGCTGTCAATGGGTAATAGGCAGAGAAACAGACGGGCTTGTCCAGCCTGTAACCATATTGTTCACCATTGAAGGCATCGATCCTGAGCAAAAGCTGATTTGCTGTCACGAGGAACACTATACCATTCTGGATGACGGAAGAGAATATCTGGATATTTGTCATAAAGCATGCAAGAGCGGCGAACTCCCTCCTAACGTAAATATCGTTCGTTTATATCTGACCGGTTATCCAGGCGAAAGAATGGTTAACGCCACCCAGGAAAACAGAATAGACCCCTTAGACCCCGAATCAGTAAGCAAAGCAGAAAAAGAACTCAGAAAACAGGTAGATCAGATCACAGCGTTCTTAAAAAATAATATTCCTGGATTTGAAAAGATCAGGATACGCGGAAGCTCTTCTACACTTGGGATCAGAGAGTCAAGACGCGTTATCGGCCGAAGCATATTAAACGAAAAAGACATGATTGCAGGAAAAAAGTATCCGGATACAGTCGTACACGACGCTTTTTTCTGTTTTGACGTACACAATCCCGTTGGCCCCGGTCAGGCAGAGGGCGAGGAGAAAGTTCCATCCAGTCCGAAAAGATACGACATTCCATTCTCTGCAATGTGTCCACTGGGGTTTGACAATCTTTTGACCGCAGGAAGATGTATTTCAGGTACACACACCGCCCATTCTTCGTACAGAGTAATAAGGATATGTATGGCAATGGGCCAGGCAGCAGGTGCTGCGGCAAAATACATGTCGCAACTGGGAGTCAGATCATCGGAACTCAACGTAGATACGGTAAGAGAACATCTTATAAAACGTGGCGTTAAGCTTTGACAATAATCTTAAGAAGCAAAAAGAACTCAGATCATATGCGGCGTTTCTGCAACATTTGCGGATTTTAAGAAGATTAGACCAGGCTTTCAAAAAGCGCACCAGAATGCCTTTTAAGGCACGTTTCTTCTCACATAATAACTTTGCCACCCCTTGTCTAAAAGTGGCCCTGCGAGCCTCCTGCGCGTGCCTGTGCGCGCCAGATGGTCATCCCCTGCCGGCACTTGCCTGAAGACCGCTTTGATGGCAAAAAGGAATATAAAAACAGCCCCGTCACTTGAATGGCGGGGCTGTCTTCAATGATACTTCATTATGTACGTTTCAGGATAAACCTGAGTGTACGACTAAACTGACTTCTAAAATTCGATCCTATCTCCCTAAATACATTTCCTTGTCCTAAGTTGTCCTGCTCAATCTCGTACAATTCGAGTGCTTTATTAAAATAATCTATAGATAGTTCATTCTCGTAATCTGAAAAACATCCGAAATCAAAATATACGTTGGCAAGAACTAGTCTCATTTTTCTTTGTTCAGCGAGCAATTTACCCTCGCTTGCTTAAACAAAATCGCGTTAAGGCTTACGCGCTTTATTGTCATTCGGCAGCGCCTGCTGCGAGCTGCTGTTCTGCTGCGCGGCGGACGAAGGTTCGAGGCTGCCGGAGCAATTGCCGAAAAGCCAGTTCTTATTATTCAGTTCAGCGTCAAAGCGCGCCTCGGCAGTCGCGCCGGATTCTACGGTTACCGTTTCGTCGGTCAAGTCCTCATACCGCCAGCTCCAGCCGTTCTCGCAGCGGACAACGTACTGCCCCGCGCCCAGCCCGTTGATCGTTATCCCGCCTTCAGTCACGTTTGCACCGAGCGTGACCGCAACGGTAAGTACAGCCGCCGTTCCGCCGCCCGCACCGCCGCTGCCGCCGTTTTCAGACTGCGCCCGCTCGATTCTGAAAATAAACGTATCCTCCGCAGCGGCATCATCCGCACTTCGGAACACCTTGACCGAAAGGCCGCCATTCGCCGCAATTTTGGAGTTGATCACGTTATACGTCCGCTCCTCCGCGTTCGATTCGTAGCGCGCAGAATACCCCTCCGGGACCTCCTCCTCGATCTCTATCGCCTTATACACTGCAGTCGTATCTTCGCCTTCGCCCTCGAACTTCATAAGCTGGCCGCGCGGCACCTCGAAAGACCATTTCCAGTCGTCGTTTTTACTGACTGTGATCGGAGAACCTATGCACTCTTCCCTCGTGTCGCCGTCCTTAACGTAAATGTGCAGCCTGATATCATCAGGGCGGGACGATTCGTCATCGTTCTCCCATTTCTTTTCACCGGAAATGACGTTGTTATCATCGTCGTTCCCGGAGCTGTGGATCTTAATATTTATGACGTTGCAGGTCTGCTGCCAGTCCTTGTCGATGACCGGATAATTCACCGCGTAGCCCTTGATGCTCCAGCAGCCGTTGATCGGATCGTACATGACCGGAACGTGGATCTTATCGAGCCCGACGTACTTCAGCACTCCGTCTACCGCCATCTCCATAAAGCCGGTGACAAGTTCCGTGCCCGCGAATTCCATCGGCACGCCGTAACCGCCGTACTTTTTGACGCCGGTAATGCACCGCCAGCGTGTGAGCGGGTTTTCGTTGCTTCCGTTTACCTCGGTGACGGCGATACCCGTCACAAAATTCATACTGATAACGGTCCCCACGACGGTATTGATCGCCGTGGCCGCGATGTTGTCCCCGATGATTGATTTGATGCCGTCCTTTACGGCGTCGTTCAGGCCCGTGACTTTGCTGATGTCGAACCTGTCGCCGTAGACCGCCGTCAGTACCGGGGTGTAGATATTGAGGCCTTCAAGACCAAGCCTTTCCGCGTACTCGTCGTCGACCTTGCTCACGAGCATCAGGTACACGGACTCGGGCATCTCGTCGTCTTCGAAGTTGAGCCAGCGCTTGTAGATCGATATCTCGAGAACGTTGATGTTCGTGAGCGACATCGTTTTCGTCTCTTTCTTGAAATCGTAGGTGACGTAGAATCTCGAGTCGTGCGCGGAGATCGTTTTGCCGATCCAGTCGGTGTATTCGTCAATGCGGTACACCGCCGCGGGAACGGGCATCAGCGCTTTCGTCACCTTGCTCTGGAGGTACGACATCGTGAACTCGAGAGTCCAGAGTTCCATCGGATCGGTAAGCTGAGCAAGCAGGTTTTTGAGGTACGGCTTGTCGAAATCCCACGTATCGTAGACAGTCCGGCTGTCCGCATCGGCAAGTATCTCCGCCTCCGTAACGGGCTGCGCGGCGTTTTCGTCAGGTGCGGTCAGCTGGCGGATGCGGTATTCCAGCGCTTCTGCCCTTCCGTTCTGATCCACCCTGGCGACAGGAACTCCCGCAAACGTGCCGCTCCAGCCGTTTCCGGCGTTCAGCGTCATAACCTCGACCGATTCCCATGAAACCCAGTTGTTTCTTCTTTGGAGGGCAACCTGAATTTCTTCGGGTTTGTCCTGCCCGTACAGGTCGGTGTCCCACGTGTTTTCAACTGAATACACGGCATTGCTCGTGTTGTAGATCTCGACGAATCTGCGCCCTGTCAGAACGTACCGGACCGCATACGCCACTTTACGCAGCGTGATTGCCCGCGTTCCCGAATTGTTAACGGAATGTGTTCCGGCGCCCGGGTCCGGTTCAGGATCCGGCACGGTTTCCCTGATCTGGTAGACTGCCAGCGGAATATCGTCCGCGCCGACGTCATCTTCACCCAGCACGACCTCGTAGTTCATGTCCATCTCGCGGATGCGGAAGAGGTCATCGGCGTTGTCGCCGGTGTAAGTTACAGGCAAAAAAATCTCGCTCCAGTTGTCTCCTTCGTTATCAACAAGGACCGTCTGGACCGTTCGCCACTGTACAGAAAATGAACCGTCGCTGTTCTCCGTGAGCGTTCCGCGCTGCATAGCGACCGAAACGTACGGCGGCGCCTCATCGTAGTCGCTCCAGTGGATCACGACCGAGTACTTGACCGTCCATCTGGCCCAGAGCGTAACGTCCTCTGTAACCGGAGCCGTGAAATCGAACGACTGGGTCAAAGCCTCGTCCGAATACCAGCCGCCGAAATCGAGTTCTTCGCGAACGGGGTCCGACGGCGGAGTTACCATACCGTTTTTGCGTACCACGACTGTGAGATCGTCTTCGCTGCCGTCGATACTGCCGCCGTTCGGCTTGAACGTGACGGTCGCACCGCGCTCGATGACAACGTGCCTGCGGCCGCTCAATCTGACGTTTTGCGCCGGGTCGGCAATGTCGTCGACTTCTGTTATGATCAGACCGTTGTCCAGGTAAATCTCCTCGCCGGCATCCAGGGCGTAGACGGCGCCGCTCGTCGCGGCGGTGTTGACTTCCAGCCGGTCAACGCCGTTTCTGACGTATATATTCCGGTCGGTCCGCACGCCTTTGCCGCTCACCTGGACCAGAACGCGGCCTCCGGCGAAGATAATATCCTTGGAGGCGTTCAGGCCGTTGCCCACCGTCAAGCCGGTGCCGGTGTCAAGGCCGCTCGATACCGTAAAATCGCCGCTGACCGTTAGCGAGCCGATGTTGACCTTTATGCCGTCCGAACACCGTACGCCCCCGACCGGGACGATCTCGCCCGAGCCGGTAACGGTGAGATTGACGCGGTTCGCGTAGATCAGCGCTCCGTTGTGGACGTCCGTGAAGCCGGTCACGCCGTCCAGATGCAGCGTACACGTTTCCGGATCGTAGCTGACTTTGCCGTCGCCCAGCACGTCGTTTTTGTTGTCAACGGTCACCTGACGCCCGCCGACCCAGATATTGTACGGATCGATCCAGCGCGCGGTAAGCGTCAGGTCCGCGTTCACGGTGAGCACGCTGCCCGGCGCGTAGCTGTCGTTGTTCGAACTCGCGGTCCAGCCGTTGAATGCCTGGCCGGCGGGTGCCGTAAACTGCGAGGGCTGTCCGGGGACAGTATAAGACGCGCCCTTTGTGACCCACACGGGGTCGAGCGAACCCGTCCCGGTGCCGGAACTGAACGTGATCTTTACCCGTTCGTATCCGCAGTCCGAACATCTGTGATAGTTCGTGCCGAAATCATGGGGAATCACCCCGCTGTTATCCGTTCTGCAGTAGTCGCAGTACACGACATGTCCCGCGGCGCCGTGATTTCTGTACGTCGCGCTGGGGTGCGGGCACTGCGTTATACGCGCAAACGCGTTGCCTTTGCAGTTCTTTTCCCGGTCGATCCCGGAGGACGTTCTCACGGTGCCCAAAGTGCCTTCGTCTTCGTCGGCAAGACTCGCGTACCAGACTCTCGCGCTGTTATAGAGTGTAAGGCTGCCGTCGCCGTGACCGCCGTCGCCGTGTCCGATGGCCCGCGCGTTGTTACGGCCGGCCTGCGCCACGACCGTACCACCGTTGATAATAACAGTGCCGCCGTCGCCGTCGTCGCCGCCTCCGATTCCCGCGCCGCCGTACTTGCCTGACAGAATGAAATGCATCAGCACGTTGGAGACCAGATTTGCCCAGCCCTGGTTCAGTGGATCAACGCCCTGGAGAGGCTCAGAGAACAGACCGTGGTCTCTGGCGTAATTGAAGTCCAGACTGCCGCCCGATGCCATCAGGAAGCCGTCGTTCATAATGAGCGTTCCGCCGTCGCCGTCGTTGCCGCCGCCGACACCCGCGCCTTTTTCGTTCGAAACCGCGTAAATGATTCCGCCGTCAACAGTCAGCACGCCGCCGCTTCCGCCGCCTCCGCCGCCAACGAGCGAACCGCCGCCGCCAATGCCGGCGCCGCCCGAACTCATAGACACCACGTATGCGGTGCCGTCAATAAAAACGCTGCCGCCGTTGCCCGCGGTGGATGGTTTTTTCTCACTCCCGCCGCCGCCTATGCCCGCGCCGTAGCCGTTGTTCGTGATGATTACGGTGCCGCCGGTTATGATCACGGTGCCTTCCGGAGTTCTCTCCGCAGAGCCGCCTATACCGGCACCTTGACTTGAAACATGATTGCCGGAAGTGTCGTATCCGTTGTTGATTTCTATGTTGACTTCGCCGCCGTCTATCCTGACGTCGCCGCTAAGCGTGCCGCCGTACTTGAACAGACCGCCGCCGCCGATTCCCGCGCTACGGGTCGCCTGCAGCCTTATCGTAAGTTTTCCGCCGGTGACTGTGACGTCGCCGCCGTTGCCGCCGTAATAGGAGATCATTGTCGACTCGAATCCCGCGCCGCCGCCGATTCCCGCGCCGCTTTCCGCCGGAGCGCTGACGGTTATATCACCGCCTGTGATCGTGACCGGAGAATATTGATGTCCGTTTGCACCGCCGCCGATCCCCGCACCGTTCTGACCTGCCCGAACGGTAACTTTACCGCCGTTGATCGCTATGGGACCGCTGTCTGAACGGGCTCCGCCGCCGATTCCCGCACCGTTGCTGCCGCCTTCTGCAGTGACCGTACCGCCGTTGATCGCAACGTCCATGAGCAGTCCGTTATCGGGGCCGCTGCCCTTTCCGATGCCCGCGCCGCCGCTGCCGCCTTCAGCGGTAACGTTACCGCCGTTGATCACGACGTATGATATGCCGCACAACGTCGAGCCGCCGCTGCCGATGCCCGCGCAGCCGGAACCGCCTTTTATATCAAGCGTTCCGCCGGAGATAAGGAGGCTGTGGGCGATCGAGTCGCCGTTTCCGATTCCCGCTCCGGAGCCCGGATGCGAGTAAAGCACGCCCGAATCATCAGGACCGCCGAAGATCTGAAGCTCCCCGCCTTCCGCAATGTAAATGCCTTTGCCGGCGTTCATTTTAGAGCCGTCGAGGAGTATGAGCTTTGCGTCGCCGCGTACCTCGATCCGCCGGTCAATGTTATTCTCGCCGGATTTTGAGATATAGCACCCGTCCGTGAGCACGCCGCCGGCGTCTTCAATATCTGTCGGATTCCACGCGTACTCCGTGTACGCGACGATCTGTCCGTCCGACCATGTGCGCCTGACGTAACCGTACGCGTTTCCGCACTCGATCTCAAGTCCGTAGGGATTGCCGCTCTCGGTGAAATTTATGAACTTTTCGCCCAAAAAACGGCTGAGCACGGTGATCTGCCAGTCGTTGTCCACCCGCTCGACGCGGACAACGTTTTCGTCGGATGATGAAACTCCGCTTACCGTTCCTGAGATGTTGAAATAGCTCAGCAGCGTCGAAAGCATGAACGTGTCTTCATGCAGGATAATATATTCCCGCCCTACGCGGATGTCGAAATCTATGCTGCTTTTCTGCTCTGACGGGCTTTTTACGTATGGGGCCGGCAACGGTTCGGGCGCGGACACTCTTTGTGCGCCTGTTCCGCCAAATGATGTGAGACCGGACAATGCCGCGAGGTCTTGATGTTCTGGGTGCGCGGCTGTCAATTCATTGAATCCGGGCTGATTCTGAAGTTCGTGCGATTCGGGCGCGACCGTATCCGCCGTATCGCCCCCCAACGAGATCGCGTTTGCGGGCAACAGCGTCATTAACATCAGTGCTGTCAAAATAGCTGCGATTATTCTGCTCCGGATGCTTCTTTTCATACCTTTCTCATCGCTAAAACGGCAATTTCCGCGCCCTTCCTCCCTCCTGTCATTATAGCGTTTTGGCAAAAAAAAGCAAGGAAAACGCAAAGAGGAAGCTGCCCCGAAACCGCAGCAGGACCGGGGTACGCGGCGGCAAACTCACCTCCGCAGTCAACCTTTGTAATGCCGGTATTTTTCCACTGCGTCAAGTATTGCCGCCATGTTTTCCAGCGGGATGTCATAATTAAGCTCCACGTTGAGGCCGAGACCGCCTTCAGGCAGATACAGGCTTTCCACACATTGACCCACGTGATCAAACAGCCGGGACCTTGTGGCGAACGGAAACAGCTGGCGGTCAAGGTCGAGATTGATCGGTATTACCTGTTCTTTTCTGCATACCCGGACCAGATTGTCCAGTCCGTTGGCCCGGAACTGGGGGTTGATCATATCTACGCCGCACTCCACCAGATCCGGCATTATTTCCCAGATGCACCCGTCGGTGTGCATGTATATAAGCTGAGAAGGCCTGTACGCCTTGACCAGCCCGTAGAGCTTGCGGAAGCAGGGTTTTAAATATTTACGCCAGCGTTCCGCTCCGATGGCCAGTCCCGTTTGAGTACCCAGATCGTCCCCGAAGCTTATTATCTGTCCCATGCGGGGCAGCACCGCCGCCACCTGATAGAGGTTGTATTCCAGCACTTTATCGATCAGCGTTTCGATCGTTTTGCCTTCTTCGGCGAACCAGATCATCACGTTTTCGAAACCGCAAAGGTCAAGAAGGCGCAGATACATGAATCCATGAGGCAGGCGTCCGTCGCGGCGGTCGGGTATTTTCAAGTTAAAAACGTCTTCCTCCGACTTAACGGGATGACCGACAACGATAGCCTCATTTCCCGCGTGTTCGTTGTGCCACTCGCAGTTCCATTCGTCAATGTAAACGCCCTTGCGGTAACTTGGCGGCACTTCGTCAAGGATCCGGGAAAGGTCTTTTTTCATTCCGCCGAAGAATTGCGGATACTGGTCGACCAGCCGCTGCAGTTCTTCACCGTATTTCAGCCATGCGGCCGGCAATATAAAAAGGGATACCGGGATCGTATCCGGGTGTTCCATACGAATTGCTTGAATCAAATTTGACATTCTGGCACATCTCCTTATGGTCAATTGCCAGGTTTCTTCATTTTAAAGAACATAACCGTCAAAACTGTCACGATGACAACGTTCAATCCAGCATAATTATAAGAATAAATGCTTTTTAATGTCAACACAGATTTTCACGTGGGTTTCAAGGTCGTCTCTTTTTCACTGGGTATCGCTGACGTCAGCTTTTCTATACTTCCCGGGTCGGAAAGAAACGACGTTTAATTACTCCGAATCATATCGAAAAGTCAGAACCAAGTGCCATGATCTTGAAAAACAGCTTGGAGGCGTCCGTATGCTCTATATAAAAACAGAATTTGCAACAGCACACAGTCACGTACGGTATTATGTACTTTTCCGGATAAATCTGAGTGTACGACTACAAATAGGGCCTTCAAAGTCCTATTTTTTCTACAACGCTTCTATCCCGTATGTTATAATACAGCAAAATACATGTGCAGCATTGTAAATAACAGGCCTACTTCAGCTATCGCAGGAGAGAATCAATGGAAACTTCTTTGAATCAGAACAAAGCCCCCGCTTCAGAAGACGGTGTAACCAATACCGGAAACTATCTTCGCAACTTTCTTAAAGAGAAGGGCAAGCGGCTTCAGAAGCATTTCGGCGAAGGGAACCGAAGCCTGTACCCTCATAAAGAAATTGCCCAACGGATGGGTATATCGTTAGGCATACTTGAGAAAAAGCTGGATAGAAACAAACCGTTGACAAGAGATTTCGTTATTGCCCTCAGTGCACTATATTGCCTGAATTCAGACGAGGCGGACGAGATGCTGCATGTTTGTAATATGGCATGTCTCGATAAAGATAAAGGCTGATTTTTACTTCGCTTGCACCTCGACAGGCAGGAGATATATCGCACTGGCTCCCGACTCCTTGAGCAGCCTGCCACTTGCCGCTCCCCGGTTGTTATGTTATACTGTTGCCGAAGGTGATGGTACATAAGCTGATCCAGGACAATGTGCCCCATGTCTGTAGTTGCCGCCGAGATCGGGTACGACAACTACAGTTCGTTTTACAGGGCGTACAATTAACATGTCAGATTGCTTTCACGTGACAACGGCAGGGACAGCTTCAAGGAAACAAAGGAGGCAGACCTATGACACAGAGAGACAAAGACATTGTCCGCGAGCTGGCGCGGCGGTATATGGAACTTGCCACAGATGAAAATCAGAAAAAGATGGACAGGCGGATGCTGGACTCCAACGACCTTAAGATCGTGCGGCCGCCGGTGCTGATCGACGAAATTCCATGGCATCAGATGAATATTGACCATGAACTCGACTGCCTCTGTGAAGACGCGGGAGCCCGGAACGTGGAGGCTGAACTCAGGCGAAACATTTACCGCCGCAGACATTTCAAGGCAGATACGCTGTTCGAACCGTTTTTCCGTGTAAGAAAAGCGTACGATTCAACCGGCATAGGCATCAGCGTAAAAGAAGATGTTATCAGCGTAGATAAGGGTAATAATATCGTATCCCACAGCTATCAGGATATACTCGAATCCGACGAAAGCGTCGACCTCATAAAGATCCCGAAGTTCACCGCCCGGCCTGACCTGGATGCCAGGGCCATGGAATTTTTCACTGAACTTCTGGGCGACGCGATGCCTGTAAAGTTGTGCGGCAGAGACTACCTGTACTATGCGCCATGGGATCAGATCGTACGTTTCCGAGGCCTTGAGACCGTACTTTTTGACTTGTACGACCGGCCCGAACATCTCCACGCCATACGGCAGAAATTTATGGATATCGCTATCGCCGAGATGGATTTCGTAGAACAGCACCTGTCGGTGGGACCGCTGCATCCCTCGCTTCACTGCACTCCGGCGTATGTTTCCGGGCTGTCGGAAAGCGGGTGGAAATCCACGTGGCTCAGGACCATGGCCCAGGGTTTCTCGGACGTCTCACCGGAGATGCATATAGAGTTCGAGATCAATTACGTGCTGCCCATCGCCGACCGGTTCGCGTACACGTACTACGGCTGCTGCGAGCCGCTGGACAATAAACTGGATGTGATTTTCATGATCCCGAACCTGCGGAAAGTCGGCGTCTCGCCCTGGGCAAAGCAGGAGATCATGGCGGAGCGGCTGGGGGGCAATTTCGTTTTTGCCAGGAAGCCCAATCCGGCTCACGTCGCCATCAGGACCGACCCGGAACTGATCAGAAAAGAGACGGAACACACTGTAAAACTCTGTCAGAAATACGGCTGTCCCGTCGAATTCGTATTAAAAGATATAAGTACAGTTTCTTATCATCCCGAAAATCTGATGATCTGGTCTGAGGCCGTTTCGGAAGTGCTGGACGCATATTACGGCGCATGAATACGCGTGAGTAAAATAGTGAAAAAATAACGGAGACGCTCCGGGCCCTCGAACGCATCCGCGTCATTTCCGAAGCCGTTCTGATCCATTTCCAGTCGGTGTTGAACCAGTTCGATTTCGTGCGCGACAGGAATCGCGGGACGGTCCGTCAAGACGTTTTAAAGAGTGAGATCGACCTGGCAATGCGGCTGATCGGCTGTGTCCGGGCAGATCCGCGAATCGGTTTCGAGGCGTCAAACCACTATTTTTACACGGAGCGGAATCTCGCGGAAAAGGTCGTCAATTGCGAGTTTTTGCTCGGGAGATGACGATATGTTTAGACCTTGCGAAAACGGCGCGGCCGGTCTATCAAACAGAAAGAGTTAACGAACTCTTTTTTCGTTTTTTGGAAAATTGAGTTCGTTAACTTATCAGAATGTTATCAAACGAGTAAAGTCCTTTGGTCGCATGTACTTCAGGGCATATTAAAGAATCAATACAATGTCTTTGAACAATCCCCTGTTTTGTGGTATAATGCTTTTAATACAATTATGATAAACGGATTAGTATGTTCCTTTAGAGACTTAATAAATTAGTATAACGTTACAAAACGGAGATAATAAAACTATGAAGAAAGTTGTTTGCGCAATTCTTTCATTTCTGATGTTGATTGCAATGTTCGCAGGGTGTTCTGATGTTGGCGATGATGCATTCTCAACATTCAACCCTGAAAGCACAATATCTTCCACAACCGAACCATCAGTTAAAAAAACTTCTGATACAACGCCTAATTCTAACCTCGAACCGGAGCAAACACTAGCGCCGACCACTGAAATCAATCCCGATATACAGGGAATAATGGAAGTATCAGAACTACAGAGAAACTCGGTTGAAATGCTATTCTATTTGAACATGGTTTCTCAGAAAATCGAGAGTTCAAAAAACAATCGACTATATCTCGAGAATGTCTATTCTTCTTTACTGAACGATACAAATCCAGCGGCCGTTGACAAAAAAACGCAGGATCATCTACAGACTATTTTGACGATTATCAAAGACTATCGTCAACTAGAACTAAAGCGCGAGCGCCTACAGTTCATATACGAGCAAGACAAGGCAAACGCTATCAAAGCGGCAATGCCTAGCCCTATAGCGGTGCTAAATATAGTTCAATCGTCTGACTGGAAGAAACTCGTCACTTCTGTATTATATACGGCGATAAATTCTTATACAAATTATAAAACTGCAAATGATTCGCTCGACAAGCAATTTATGTTGGATGGATGGGATCTCGATGACGAGGAAACCGAAATCATACACAGAAACAGAACACGCGCGTTTAACTATATGGTTGATATTGTCAGAGACTATGAACTTTCAAAGGATCTAACTCTGAACGAGGATTTTATCAACAGTTTTGTGGAAGCTATTTCAAACGAAAACAATAACCAGAAACTTCAGTATTTGAAATCACGAAAAGATATTTATTCGGCGTTTAGCCCGTATTGGTTGGAATTAGCAAAGTGCTACTATGAATTAAATGATTATCAAAACTGTCTTTCATGCCTTGCTAACTACGAGACAATCGGATCGGATATTTTCAGATATGATTATCAGTACGCGGAAGTTTTGCCTATGGCAATTGTTGCCGCTCAATCTGTTTATGAGAACAATAAAGACAAGTATGTAAAGGTTGTTGAGAAATATACAGATATTTTGAATTCTTCCTACCAGACCAAATGGGAATTAAGATATTTTGCTGCTCAGTCCTATATGGATTTGTATGCCAAAACCAGTAACACGGATTATCTTTGGAAAGCATACGAGATTGCAAAAGATAATGTTAATTCCTTGGTAAAATGGCAAGATTCACTGAACAAAACATATCTCAACGATGTCCAGGAACTAAAACTCAGCGGTCCCGACAAAGAGCTTCTTTCAAAGGATGAGTTAAAGTCACAGCAAAAAGAACTAGATAAGCTGAACAAGTCTCTAAAAGAAAAACGCAAGACCGAACTTCCGGAGTTATATGAGCCCCTGGTTGTAAACTGCGAACTACTGTTTTCTCTTGCTAATAAATTGGGAATCGACAGCAATGAAAAAGATAGTATTAATGGAATATTATCAGGCGTGTTTATAGTGAATCCAGTAGCCGAAAAATATTCATTTGGTTCGAAATATAACTATTCGATAGAATATTCAGAAGATGGACTTGTTATTCCCGCAAATATTCTTTCCGCTTCTTCTAATATTTCTGCTGTTGTTAGTACGGGAAGTGGGACTATAACAGACTTTGTAATAAAAAAGGTCGATCGTACTGACACTTCAGTTTCGTCATTTAAAGCACATTATGAAAGTAAAATACTAAAATCCACAAATTGGAAAGTGGGAGATCAGGTAACGTTTACAATCTCCAATGAAAATTACTCTGACAATATAGTATTTGTATTTAGGGTTAAAGAAGTCAAGACCGGTTTATGGAACTGGATCAAAGGCATTTTTGGAAGCGATAAGGTTATTTTTGAATGCGTAGGATAAACAAACTATTAATCGCTGTCGGCTTTATTATTCTATTTTTGCTGACAAATACATCTTGCGGAACCAACAGTAATAAATCTGAATTCTCAATTACGTTTATCGACGTGGGTCAGGGGGATGCCGCGTTAGTCTCATGCGACGGACATCATATGCTTATTGACGGCGGGCCAAAAGGAGCCGCAGACAAAGTATATAATACTTTAGTCGATAAGAATGTGAAGAAACTGGACTTTTTGATTATCTCTCATATGCATGAGGATCACATTGGTGGACTTCAAAAAGCCCTGACTTGTGTATCTAATGTTGGCAAAGCTCTTTCTGTTGAATCCGATGACGATTCGGAAGAATATTATGACTTTCATAGCGAATTGCTTACGGATGGTTGCAGTTCCATAGAAGTCCCAAAAGAAGGACAGAAGTATTCTCTCGGTAGTGCTGAAATTGAGGTTGTCGATGTTGGTGATCCAACCATGGAGGAAAATGCATCGCTTGTAATTTTAATAAAGTATGGCAGCACTTCATTCTTATTCACGGGAGATATGGAATATCAAGCAGAACGCCGATTAACTGAAAAATATTCAGATCATTTCCCTGTCACGCTTCTAAAGGTTGCGCACCACGGAGCCGAAAATAGCACTGAAATCAGATTTATCAGAACCACTGAGCCTGATTACGCCATCATTTCTGTTGGAGCCGGTAATCGCTATGGACATCCTACAGAGAAGGTACTCAGCGTACTTGACCAAGCGAATGTTAAGACATACAGAACAGACATTAACGGTTCCATAACAGTGATTTCAGATGGAAAAAAACTAACTATTAAAACCGAAAAATAACTTGGATTGAGATGACTTGAAGAGAAACGCTTTTTACTGCCGTTAGAGGCGCCGATGCGGCCGGATGTATCCATCCCTGACGTACCGTTAAAAGCGCCTTACAGGGCATTCTAAGGCCATCCAGGGGCATTTCAGCGTTGATGAATCCCCAAAGGCCTAAAAACTTTAACTAGTTGCAAATCACCTCTTATGATACGTCGTCTTCGTTAACGACTTTACGCCAACAGTTCGAAAGTTGTCTTCGAGATTTGAAATGAATTCTACGTCGCGCTTCCATTTTGAAACCGCGCCAGAATAGTTCCACTTATCTTCTTTGGACTTAATCAGAAGAAGCAGAAAACTGCGCAAACTTTCAACCTTATAAATGCCGCTTTCTATAGCTGTACATAAGATAACATGCCGCTGCTCATCTAAAAGATTGTCCTTTGCATTCACAGTATATCCAAGCAAGCGGAGCTCCGACGCATCATTCCAGTCTCTATATCTGGATTCATTAGATTCACTCTCAATGATTTTTTCAAAAGATTGCTGCTTACAAAGAAGGACTCCAAAATACTTCAATGATTCGTAGTCAGCATTCAAAATAATATATTTGCTGCAAGTCGAACAGTACGCCGCTTTAACTGTTTTATTCATTATCGTTCCGTTTGGCCTGACTATCTAAACAACGGCATTTACCGTTTCTGTTTTATGATTGTACAAGCATCTAAACGCGTGCGAATAAACAATAAAATCTTCATACGATAATATTGCTGGCGAATCAGGTTTTATTTCTGGTAAAACTTCCACAAAAACCGGGTTGCCCTTATCTATTTCACAGATAGTATCTATGTTCTTTAGAATAAGGCGTTGCGCGTTGACATTGTACAACACCACGTGATATGTTCCGTTCATTCCTTCTCTTTCTTCCGAAAAAATACCATATGCATTCCCTTTTTTTGTCGGGAGTTTGACCATTTTACCATTCTCGTCTGGCTCCTCCGCCAGTAAACCAGCCTTAATCAAAAAAGCAGTTATGCTGGAGTACTTTAGTTTCACCATCAAATCTGTATCGACCAAAGCATTTATATTATTAGTAATTTGACTTACCGGAATCGGTTCAGGATCAAAACGATATTGTTCCAGTTCTTGAGGGGTAATCGAAAAAGGTGGTTTCCTGCGTTTCTTTTTCTTCTCTCCAATACCGCCGTTACTAATTACTTTATCGAGCACATCAGAAACATAAATCAAGCAACTTCTTATTCTCGCTTGATTGACACAATCGTGATCAGACACTTTGGCGCCCGAGATCGGATCAATTCCGTTCGCCAGTTTGTCTAAATACATTTTTGCGCGCTGCATAATCTCAAGTTCTTCCATAAGCTGCCTTTTTATACTTTCTCAGAAACAAGGATGGACAAACCTTAAAACCTCATTTCAGCAGCGGAACTCCGCACTTCTTGCACCTGTCGCCCTCGACCGGATTGTGCGTGCCGCAGCTGACGCACACGAGGTACGGGGCCTTCGATTTGTCGTAGAACTCGTACGGAAACGCGAACTGCGGGTGGTAACGGAACTTGTCCCCTATCTGAAGATAATTGAATGCCCAGATCTGCGAACCCTCCTGCTCCACGATCTTCTTCGTCTTGCCGTCGGTCGTCCGGACGGTCGTCGTGTACTCGGTGATCATTTCGTTGCTCTCGGAATTGTTCCGGTGGCGGTACGTAAGGTGCGACTGCTTGTCCACGACGGTGGCCTCGTAAGTGTTCTTCGCGCGGTTTTTGATTGCTCCGTAGATCGCGAAAATGAGGAAGACCGCCGAAACGATGCCGCCGATCAGTGCCGCCTGCTTCAACTCCATTTTGCCGCTCACCAGGCTGTAAATGATAAATCCCACCAGCGGCAACGGCACCAGGATGAAGCCGAAAACGCCTGCAGCCTTTTTGTTCTTTTTGACCGCGGCAAGCACCTCGCGGTGATTCACTCTGTCGGAAAAGCCCGGCGCAGGGATCCCGTTTCGCACTTCCCCGTTACCGGCATAGACCGGCTGCGTCTGAATAGCCGGCTGCGCTTGCGGCGCGTCAACCGTTTGTGTACTGTCTAATCGTGCTCCGCACTCCGGGCAAAAACTCGTGTTCGCGGCCAATGCGCTGCCGCATTTCGGACAAAAATTGGACATTTCTAACCCTCCCTGTACTCCGTTGATCTGCTTTTATTCTAACATACTCCCTGCCGAAAGAAAACTTCAACTTAAACGTGAAACTTTCACAGCGCATTGCCATTCATACTTAAAAACATAAAATCATTCATCCGGGCCTATTCCCTTTTTAACCTTAAAACCGTAGCAGGAACATTCAGGGGCTCCCCGAAGTCAAAGAATACCCCTCACCGGCTTTCAGGCTGTCGAAAACAAGGCACAACTGATCTCTCAGCCGCCAGTAAAGGTCTTCGTTTTCTTCGCTGAACGCCCCTTCCCGTCCGTATGCAGCGTACAAAAAACGGCATTCACCTTCCGGACCGGTCAATCTGCCGAGATATTCGGTGTAATCGTCAAGGTTTGCTATTCTGCGTTTCAGACATTTGATACTTGCAAGCAGACCGCTGCAGGATGGATCGTCTTCGCGGAGCAGAACAAAATCTGTCCTGGAGCCCTTTTTTCTTACGCTGACAAGTCCCTTCCAGCGTTCCGGTATTTCAAAAGAATACAGTTTCTTCATACTGCAATTGTCCCACTATAATTTCGGTTTTGCCGTTTATCTTTCATAATTAAAAGATGATTCTCTGGATCATTTTACCCGGCACATTTTTCATTATTCAATACCCGAGGAACTTTTTCAGGTCCTTGTCCGGAAGAAGCTCCTTTTTTCCGAGCCCGAACGAGTGGCCCGGAACGATCTCGAGATAGCGGTCAATGAATTCCTCATATGTCTTTGCTTCGAAACAGTGCGGCGTGATGAAAAAATCCCTGCTGCCTCCGGTCGAACGGTTGCCCGCCGTTACGCTCACTTTGTAGTCGCCCGACTTCAGCTTGTAGAAAACGTAACTTTCAAGATTCCAGCCGTTCAGATCTATGTGTCCGAACTTCGGAGCATAACTGGCAACTGTTTGATTCTCCCTGAGCGCCGCGCTCTGATAGTCGTATTCCAAACACTCTATAAAACGTTCGGCGCTTTCGACGTCGTACACCGAATACTCTTTTTCATTCCAGTACTTTCTGACAAATTCCAGATCGCCGTCAACACGTTGAATATCATACTGCCAGGTCTTTTCGAGCATCTTTTTGTCGAGCCAGCGATAATCCTTTTTGACGTTCTCAAAAGCCTTCTCCAGATATACGTTTATGTCCGTGCCGAGCTTGAATTTCTCTTCCGGATTTGAGCGTTTGACCGCATCGTGCGTATATCCGCACAGGAAATCGATAAACTCGTCTGCCGTAGTACCGTCAGTCCAGGGGGTCACTATATCCGAATCGTCATAATAGTTCCTGCCGATCTGCCCGAAAACGTATTTGCCGTGAAGAGGCGCGATCTGCCAGACCGGAGTCTTCTTCCTCATCATCGTGAGAGTCGCCCAATAGAACTCCCCGCGCAGTTTTTCAAGAGCTTTTTCGTAGTACGTGTCGATATCCATACCGTATTTGAACAGCTCCGGATCTGCAGACGGATTCCGGTTCAGCTTCTTTTCAAGCTTTTTCTCACTCTCACGTTCCAGTTCCACTGCGAAGAACTGATCGGTGCTGAGCGGCGTCCACGCCCAAACCTTCTCCCAGCTGTGGCTCGAGAGCGCAGGCGCAAAAATGAATGCTCCCCCGGCTTCGTGCCGCCACTTGTTCCATCTGCCTGCCGCCAGACTTCCGTCCTTCATGATCAGGAGACAATACTGTTCTTCTTTCGGCCTCTTTTTGTCGGCAAATGATTTGAAATTCTTAAACTGAACGTTGCGGATGCCTTCTTCTTCGAGACCGAGGTTTATCCAGTTGACCCCTTCCGTTTCGAGGCTTTCAGTGACGTCATAGCGGTCGAGGGAGTGCCATCTTTCGACCTCTTCAGATTCTATCGAATCGGCGGTTCCACGGATGAACCGACCGGCTTTGCCGCGACTGTAGTCCGACGGATGCCAGCTTCCCGCGGTATAGTCCCCGTTCTTCAGCTCAAGCAGGCAGAATTCTCCGTACTCAGGCATATCTTTGTCAGTGACGTTATGGAATTCGTTAAATGACAGTCTCAGGGTCTTATAATCGACTTTATACATAATTCTCCTCCGCAGATCCGGTTTCTTGAGTTTGTTGTTTGATTGATATTATTATAATTACTGTGGTTTCTTTATGCAATAAAAACGCCCTCGTCACTTTGAATGGCGAGGGTGCTTTTCAAGATAAACTATCTTGTACTTTTCAGGATGATCCTGCGTGTACGACTACAGCAGGACTTCATCTAAAGTTAAATATCAGGCTTTGTCCTTGATAGCTGCCTGTGCAGTATTGTAAGTAGTGGGGAGTTTTCCTCCCGGACCGCTTTACCGAGCTGTCTCAAGGTGACCAAAGATTTGCTAAATAACGGCTGAGGGGACCGTTTATCGATCCCCTCAGTGCTGATGTTCACAACGGCATTGTTTTTCCTTCCGTCGCACTCCATATCTATTTTAGTTTCATTGTCCTGCCCAAGATTGATGTACCAGCGATAGTGAGTCTTGTCGTCTGGAATCACCTTATCTATAAGCTTTCTGAGAATGTCTTCTCTTGATTTCTTTTTATCCGCTATATCATAGATCTTCTGCTTGAGTCCGTCCCAGTCCATTTCCGCCTTAGGCTCATTCTCCTTTGCTTCCTTTGCAATCTCATATTCATGTTTGAGTTTTGCAAGATCCACATCGAGCGATGCCTTTTTAAGGAGGTACTCTTCTAACGGTATCTCTCCTTTTTCCTTTTTCTCTGTCAGCTTGTTGATCTCGGATTCAAGCAGATCGATGGCTGAGACCAGCCTCGGCATTTTTGATGTGCCACCTGTCGGAACCACAGGCTTATATGATTCTTTTATAAGATTGAATGCAAGCTCGACAGCCCCTTTCCTATCGTTCCACAGCTGATCGAGAATCATTTCTCCCATTAGATCAAGTTTCCAATCGGCTATCATAGGCTGATCACAGAATCCTTTTGTACTGATTCCGGCATTCTCACGCACGTTTGCCCTACCGTTGTTAATCTTGTTATAACAAGCATATCCATAGGAAACCGGAGCACCTTTATTTTTGTGCCAGTAGTCCCTTCTGAAGGAAGAGCCGCACTTACACCTGAGCTTACTCGCCCAAAGGTCGGTGACGCTTTTTCTACCGTGTTTCTTCTTGCCGTCTGCTTCAACAAGTCTAGTTCTTCGAATTTCATCCGCTTTTTGCCACATATCTTCAGATATAATAGGCTCATAATCGGCTTTTACAAACATATACTTAGATGCGTCATGGACGTTGATACGCTTTTGCTCCAGGTAGTTGTTGCTGTATGATTTTCCGTATGCCTGATATCCCATATATGTTGGGTTTGCCAATATCCTTGCAAGAGCACTCATCGGCCATTTCACCAGACCAGAAGCATTTTTCCTGCCGAGCTGTGTAAGCTCGTTGGATATTCGGAGAGTCCCCAATCTATCATTAACATACATCGAATAAATCATGCGGACCGTTTCGGCTTGTTCTTCGTTGATAACATAAGAGCCACCTACCCTATTGTATCCAAGAATGTTTCCGCTGCCGTAGATCGTTTTCTTTTCACGGCTGATCATCTGACCGGCTTTGACTCGCTCGGAAACTTTGCGACTTTCCTCTTGTGCCAGCGTTGCCATGATTGTCAGCCGGAGTTCGCCGTCTCCGTCCATCGTCCAGATGTTGTCTTCGACGAAATAGACTTCAATTCCTATGTTTTTGAGTTCGCGGGTAGTCACAAGAGTATCAACTGTGTTTCTGGCGAATCTGCAAACTTCACGAGTAACTATCAGATCAAATTTGCCTTTTTTGGCATCTTCAAGCATTCTGAGAAAAGCAGGACGTTTCTTCGCCTGGGTACCTGTGATCCCTTCATCGATATATTTTCCGAGCACAGTCCAGTTTGGATGATAAGTAGCCTGATCATCATACCACTTTATCTGGTTTTCCAAAGCACTGAGCTGTGCCTCATGCTCTGTTGATACTCTTCCGTAGAAAACCATATTGCGTGGTCTGTTTCTATCAAGGAAACCGAAGGGATTACCTATTGTTTGATTTGTTCCGAATCCGTATGTCATTGCCATCTTAATTTACCTCCTTATTTACGCGGCAGCCGATTCAAGCCGCATTCCGTTTAGTTTTTCAATCGCTGTTTTTGCAGTTTGAATTGTAATGATTCCTTTATCAAGAAGAATCTCTATAATCATTCTTGCTGCCTCAACGTCACTTAGGTTTATTTTTTCCATTCTGTCACCCTCCTGGCTTTGCGATTGCCGGTCTGGCTGCAATCACAAGAATAAACATTTTTTCGCTCAAGTCCAGAGACAATCTCATATTATTCAAAAGATTTTTGAACACCCGTGGTTGGATAGCCTTCACGGGCTATGATAAGTGCTCCGATGATAAGATCCAGCGTCCTATCCGATATAAGATAAGGATCGGAAATATCGAAGAGATTTATGTGAGTCGTGTTTTCATAAATGTCCTGAGCCATTGTCACAAGCGCGTATCCGTAGGTGCTCAATCCATGACGGTCTATCTCCCTGAAGTTAATCATCTTGTCATGAATGGCTTTTTTCGCTCTCTTCCAGGTTTCGTTGCTAGCTGCAAGCAGATATGTCGCAGCAAGAAATCTCTTTCCGAATTTGAACGGTGCGTTGATGAGAAATGTCTTGTAGATCATTGCG
>JAEEGI010006262.1_pt1 | contig 26918 bp, 11 predicted proteins | sample 8958751 | NCBI WGS metagenome assembly JAEEGI01 (sample SAMN16246545, study PRJNA631951) | gut metagenome | biome: gut microbiome; feature: rumen; material: KS-attached | host: Bos | place: Iran: Karaj | collected 2018-10 | reverse complement strand
CAAGTTGAACAGATAGAAAATTGCTACAAAATCCTAAATTATATAATTTAATATCTTTATAGATTTCAAATTTTTTTATGTCTATAACAATAATTCTATTCACATCACCATAAATAAAATAACCATATTTTGGAACTACAACAGCACCCCTACCTCCTTCCCATGGGAGGCCATGAATTCTTCCTTCATAAAAAAAAGGACCAGAATATTGAGGTATTGGTGTTGGGATTAGATTATATTCTGAAAAAAAATAAGTCTGGGTATATTTATATTTTTAATAATCTATTGATTTGATATTATTTTTTTTTTTAATATGTTTAAATAATTAAATTTATTTGCGTTTTTTACAATATTTTTTATATAAAATGTGAGTAAATATTTTTTTTTTCAATATACAAAATTAATAAAATATTGTTTTTTTTTTAAGTTTTTGTAATCAACAAAGTCAAAAATATATTTATATTAATATTTCTAAAAATCTTAATTTTAATAGAATAAAACTAAAAAATTTAAACAAAAAAATGTCTAAAAGACTCAATAATTAAAAAGATCTCAATGAAATTTTTTTATTCAATATAAATATATTCAAAATATTAAAAATAAAAAAAATGAGTACTAACCAAGAAAAGAATAAAATGGAAACTCCAATAGACATGAATGACATTAAAATAGAAACATCAGGAGCTTTTAAAATCACAGTTCAAGAGTTAGAAGAACTAATGGGCTTTTACAAAGAAAGAGGATCAGATTTTAGAGATTTAAAGCAAATTCAAAAATTAGGAGGAGTAGAAGGAATATTACAAAAATTAAACACATCATCCAAAACAGGAATTTCTTCAAAGGATAATAGAGAAAATGACTTTGGATCAAATAAAGTTTTCGTAGAACCAGTTCCTCCTTTTTGTTCTTATGTTTGGGAAGCACTTGAAGATTTAATGGTAAGAATTTTAATCGTTGCTGCAATAGTTCAAATTGTCTTAGGAGCTACTTTAGGAGATGATCCAAGTAAAGATTGGGTTGATGGTTTAAGTATTGTTATTGCTGTTCTTGTTGTTACTTTAGTAGGTTCTATTACTAATTGGAAGAAAGAAAATAAGTTTCATGAATTAAATGATATTCAAAATGAAGGAACTAAATATAAAGTTATTAGAAATGGAAATCCTTATGATATTTCAAGTGATGATTTATTAGTCGGTGATTTAATTAATATTATGGTTGGTGATATTTTACCTGCGGATTTATTATTAGTTGATTCTAATGGAATTAAAATGGATGAAAGTTCTTTAACGGGAGAAAGTGATCCGTTAAAAAAAGAAACTTATGATAAATGTATTGAAAGTGTTAATAATAAAAATAATAAACCTCCTTCTCCTTTAATGCTATCTGGTACTAATTGTATTGAAGGAACTGGAAGTGCTATTGTCATTGCAGTTGGTGATCATAGTCAAAAAGGAATTATAAGAAGAACTGTTGATAATGCACAAGAAAATGCTAAAACTCCTCTTGAAGAAAAATTAGAAGATATTGCTGAAAAAATTGGTTATTTTGGTATGATTGCTGGAGCTGTTACTTTAGTAGCTTTAATGATTAGATTTGGAGTTAATTATTCTAATGATAGAAAAGAATATAAAAAATCATCTTTTGAACAAGGTCTTTTTAGTTCTTATGTTTCTAATAATCCTTCTTCTACAAATGAACCTGAAATTATTTCTGCTGCTAATGCTGAGTTGACTAATCCTAAGAAAAATATTAGTAGTAATATTTTAGATATTATTATGCTTTGTGTTTCTATTATTGTTGTTGCTATTCCTGAAGGATTACCTCTTGCTGTTACCTTAAGTTTAGCTTTTTCAATTAAGAAATTAATGGATCAACAAAATTTAGTTAGAAAAATGCATGCTTGTGAAACAATGGGAGGAGCTAATTTTATTTGTACTGATAAAACTGGGACTTTAACTAAAAATGAAATGAATGTTTTTAAAGTTTTATCCGGGAATAAAGAAATTACTTTGAAAGAAACTATTGATGTTGAACATTCTGATAATTTACATAAGAAATCTGATATGAAAACTACAGAAAAGAAGTTAAGAGAAGATTATAAAAATTACTTTTCTAATGAAGAGTATTGGAATACTTTAAAAACTTCAATTGCTCTTAATATTGATGGTGCTATTAAACATTTAGATAAACCAAATATTAATGGTGATATGGAAGAATGTGAAACAAAAAATAAAACAGATAATGCCTTCATTGACTTTTTATATAGATTTAAATCACCTATAAGTGTAGAAAGAAATAAATATTTAAGCGACAAGAAATTTTATAAACAAATACCATTTGATTCAAAAAGAAAAAGAATGACAACTTTTGTAGAAAACAGTGTTTTTCCAGAAAGATATCGTTTATTTACAAAAGGAGGAGCAGAAAATGTTAAAAACATATGTAAATATTATTTAGACCCTGAAACAGGAGAAGTGAAAGAAATAAGAGAAAAAGAATTAAATTTCATAACAAATACAATAGAAAATTTCAATAAGCAAATGCTTCGTTCATTATATATATGTTATAAAGACATGACAAAAGAAGAATATGATCAAGCTGAAACTTATGTAAATGAAGAAGGAAAAGCAATAGATCAATATGATTTAGTTTTTGTAGGTTGTGTAGGAATAAGAGACTCTCTTAGAAATGGAGTAAAAGAAGCAGTATTAAAATGTCAAAAAGCTAGAGTAACAGTAATAATGGTAACAGGAGATAATATAGTAACTGCAACTGCAATAGCTAAAGATTGTCACATATTAGGTAATGATGTTAATTTAGATAGAATTACTCCTAAAGATGTTGAAGAAGAACCTGATGCAACTAATGATCCAAGTAAAAGAGATGTTTATATTCAAAAAGTTTTAAAAAATAAACCTAAAGCTATTACAGGAAATACATTTTATACTGCAATTGGAGGTTTAATTTGCAAGGTTTGTAATTTAGATACTAATTTATGTACTTGTCCTAAGACAAAAGCAGAAGCTGATCAAATTGCAAAAAAAAATAATGAAGAACCTAAAGAAATTAAATGTGATACTATTAAGAATAAAGATAGATTTATTGAATTAACTCAAAATTTAAGAGTTATGGCACGTTCACAACCTATTCATAAATATGCTTTAGTGTTAGGATTAAAGGAAATGGAAAAAATTGTTGCAGTGACTGGTGATGGAACAAATGATGCTCCTGCTTTAAGTAAAAGTGATGTTGGATTTGCTATGTTTGCAGGAACTGATATTGCAAAAGAAGCGAGTGATATTATTATTATGGATAATAATTTTTCTTCTTTGGTTGTTGCTATTATTTATGGTAGAAATATTTATGATAATATTAGAAAATTCCTTCAATTCCAATTAAGTGTTAATTTCTGTGCTTGTTTACTTGTTTTTATTTGTGCTTGTATTGGTAATGAAAGTCCTTTAACAACTATTCAAATGTTATGGATTAATTTAATTATGGATTCTTTAGGTTCTTTAGCTTTAGCAACTGAACCTCCTTATGATGAATTATTAGATAGAGAACCTACTAAAAAAGATGAAAGTATAATAAATGGTAAAATGTGGAAACATATTATTGGTCAATCACTTTTTCAATTAGGTCTATTATTATTTTTATATCTTTATGCTCCTCATTTTATTAAGGAAGATGATGTTGTTAGATTAGCTGAAAATAGAATTATTTTTTATTGCTATGGAAAAATGCCAGGTGGGATTAAAAGTGTCAAAAATATTATTTATGGTATAAATATTTATTGGAAAAGTAAAGATAAAATTATTCATGGATTAAATGATGAAATGGAATGTGGAAATTTTGCTGATAAACAAGATATGGCAGTTGCATTTGATGAATATTTGAATGTGAATGGAAATTCAACTCATATGACTATTGTTTTTAATGTTTTTGTAATTTATACTTTATTTAATCAATTTAATTGTAGAGTTCTTGATGATTCTTATAATATTTTTGTAAGGATAAATAAAAATATTTTCTTCCCTTTAATTGTTTTCTTTGAGTTAGGTTTACAAATTATTTTAATTCAATTTGGAAAAGAAGCTTTTAAAGTCAGTGAAAGAGGTTTAACTCTTAAACAATGGGGAATTTGTATTGGTTTTTCAGTTATAACATTTGTTTTAAATATATTTTTAAAAATTACTTCAATTGATATTTGTATTCAAGCAATTTTAGATAATTCTAAAAAAGGAACTGGTGTTGGAAATATTGAAGATTTAGAAAAAAATCCTAATTCATTTCAAAAATCTTATACTAAAAATAACGCTGGAGAATTTGACGGAACAAATAATTATGATATCAGTGGAACTGGTTCAACTCTTAAGAAAAAACAAAGTTTTAGCAAAGGAGGAAGTATGAGACTAAAAAAAGCTGACGTGAATTTTAATAATGATTAATTAAAGTTTTTCATTTTTTAAGATCATTTATTGATGACAATAACTTGTAAATAAATTTAATATATAAAAAATATATAAATTAATTTTTTTTTAGATTTACTTATTACACTTATTCGTTTATAATTCATATTTGATGTATTGAGGTTACTACCATTTTTTTTATTTTTTATTTTATGTTTTATGAATTAAAAATTTGAGATTTGATAATATGTTTTTATTTTATTACATAATTTAATATCATTTACAAAAAAAAATAATTCTCTTTTTTTTTCATATAAATATTATAAAGAATTAAACAAACAAAATGAAAAAGATAAAAATCTCATATTTAATAATATTAGTTTTATCTAATGTTTTTTCATATAATCTAATGAAAGAAAAAAATTCAGATACAATTATTCGAAAAGAGCAATTCTTTCCTCAAAAACCTCAAAGGAATAAATCTGAAATAGAAATTTTGAGAAAAGGTTTAATCATTGATAATGTCAAAACTCCTTTTTTTTCAGCAAAAGAAAATAAAATAGTAGAAAAAAAATCTAAAATTTCTATGAGAAATTTGTTAGATCAACAAGAATTCAAGGATATTGGATTTATAAATCTTCCTCAAGAAAATAATGTACAAATGACAAATGCTTATAGATATATATTATCGAATTTAAAAAGATATAAAAGTCAATTCATCTATTATCCTTATAAATTTAATTATAGTCAAGATGGAAATTTAGTTTTAATAGATAATGGAGGAGTATTTAATTTAAACCAAACAACTTTTCCTCCTAGTTATAGTTCTGATTATTTTAATTATATTAAAAATATTTCTTCAATTAATATTTCTAGAGCTAAAGCTTTATATGATATTAATATTGCTATTTTAAGCATGGAATATGAAATTGATAGTATTAAAACAAATTTATTTTATGAATCAGAACAATATTGTGCTTATTTTGTACAAAGGTTAGGAAAAATTCCAACTTGTTTATTTAGTATGAAAGATTTCGAAAGTTTCCAAACAAATTATACTTCTAAAGGTGCAGTTGTTTTATTTAATGACACAGAATTATTAAAGGAAAATTCTTTATACGATGAAAATACAAACATCAATAAATTTGATTTGTTGATTGTTCCTGATCATGTTTTTGGAGTTGATTCAATTATAATGAATAAATTAACAAATGAAGGAATTGAAAAGATTAAGAAATTTGCATCTAATGGAGGAAATATTTTAGCTTCTGGTAAATCAGGTTATTTATTACAATTATGGGGAATTATAGATCCAGTGTATAATAATGAAAAATATTTAACTTCAATAGATGAAAAATCCTATATAGATATTAAAGGATGTGAAGGAACTTCAAGTATATCACCTGAAAATCCAAATGATAATTTCCTTCTTCAATTTATATGTTTAGGAACTCAAACTCAATCATTTTTGACAAGTACTTATTTAATGACTGATACTACTGGTTTTGATATATTAATGAAAATAGATAAAAACAGTAATGGATTAAAATATAAAATTGGAGGTGTTGAAGAAAATTTAAGTGGAAATGAAAATGATTTTCCATTTGTTTTAACCAAAGAATATAATAGTAATTCTAGAATTTGGATTGTTAATGGTCAAGCATTTACTAATTCAGATTATGCATCTTTTATGATGAATATTTTCTTTTATTCAATGTCTAAAAATGCTATATTTGAATATAATTTTAAAATGGGAAATGGAGATGAAGATCTTCCAATTCCAGGAGGAGAAGAAGGAGTGCAATTAACAATATATTTTAAATTTTATAATGTATTTTCAAATGAAATTTCAAATTTCAATCTTGATATATTATTACCTGACAAAGTTATTTTTACTGATAATTTAATATCAGGATGTGAAATAAAAGACAATTATCCAAATAGTATTGAATCAATGAATTTAAATAAATATTTACATTGTAATAAAGATTCAATTAATCAATTGGAAAAAATAGAAATTGAATTTAATATAGAAATTCAAAATGCAGAAGTAACTCAAAAAAAAACAGGAATTCCATTAATTTATCCAATATTAAAATATCATGATAATGAAACAAACAAAGATGTTAACTTAGAATCAGGTCCTTTATTAGTAGATACTCAATTAGCAGCATTATTAAGAGCAACATTTAATCCAGACCCATCTGGAACATATCCTATTCCAGGAAAAGGTTGGTTTACAGATAATGTATTAAATGTTGAAAATAAGGAAGGTACTATTGCATCTCATGTTAATTTTATTAGTATTGTCCCTTTAATTTCTCCTGTTGTTGATGGTAGTGATGAAGGTGCCACTGCAAAATTAATTGAAATTTATGACCATTATTATGATGATCATAAATATAAATTTCCTTTTGTAGAAACAGGAGGTTCTGATGATTATGATTATCTTGATTTTAGTGAATTATCTGGTAAAGATACTGTTTCTGTTGTTGATTGGGATACTCCTGTTAGAATTTCTAAAGTAATGAAAAGTGATCTACCTACTGAAGAAGTCAATAAACATAATATTATAATCGATGGTGAATTTATGACTTCTGAAAAAATAGAAGTTTTAGGAAGTAATTTACTTACAACAACTAATTCAGAAATGATGTTAAAAGAAATTTATTTCAATGATTCTGATTTATTTTATGAACATGCTTATCAAAGACAATTAATTTTTATTGATACTGCTAAAGTAAAAGGAGCTAAAGCACAATATGATAGTGATGTATCAAAATGTAGAACCCAAAAAGATCCTCATAGAGATAATGTTTGCAAATATGATATTCCTTGGACTAGAGTAGATATATATTTTTATAAAAGTAGTGAACTTCAAAAACCTATTGGAATGGATGATAAGATTTTATTAAGTATTGATAAATATCCTAAACCTACTGAAAATTTAGCTGACACTTTAGGGGAAGCAAAACCTTATCTTACTTTTAATGGTCATTTTAATTCTAGTTTATCAGAAAAATTAGTTCCTAATCAATATTCTAATGTTCTTTTACAAAATAAAGCTTTTACAACATATGATCCTACAAATGATGAAGATATGAACAGAATAAAAGATATTTCACATGGAACGATTAAATTAACTCATTATTTAGTTCCTGTTAAAGATGGAGATTTAAAATATGCTGATAGTGTATATAATTTTCAAGTGGATGTAGTTCCAGGTGATAATGATGTTAGAAAAGGATATAATATTGAATATCCTAATTTAAGATTTATTGATGGTCACACAATAAAAATTAAATTATTACCTGAGCAAACGAGAGCAGGAGGAAGAATTACTTTAAAAATACCTAATGGTTATAAATTTAAAGGAAATGACCCAATTAATAATGAAAATATAATAATTAGTGCTGATAATGTTGCCTTTTTTAAAACTTTATATGATCCTAATTCAAATTATATCATATTATATTTCAGAAGAGGTTTAATGCCAAATGAAGCATATGGAAAACCATCTTTGTGTGAAATATATTTAGAAAATCTTCAATATTCAAATGGTTCTGATATTAGAGATTTTGATTTTGATATAGACATAATGTTAGAAGAATTAAAATATAATTTAAATGCTAAAGAAACACAATTTGAAACATATACACAAGTTACATATAAAGATACAATTAATAATTCAGAATATACAAATAAATTAAGAGCCGTTTATAGTTTTTATTGGTCGCTCCCAGCATTATATATAGAAAATACAATGAAAAGGGATGAATTATCTACAATAAAAGAATATGAATTATTAAATCCATATTGTAGATATGGATTATATTTTCAAGAATTATTACTTCATAGAACAGTATGGGGACAAGGAGAATGTCATCATGTTTCAGATCCAGGTTTACAAAGTTCAAGTTCAGGATTTTCACTTTTATCAGCAGTAGGTATTTCATTTATTCCATTTGCAGATTATGTTACTCATGGATCAGCTTTAATGATTCCAGGTGCTGTTTCAACTACTAGAATAGAATGGAATGATGTTTGGGGAAGAAAATGGGTTCAACCAATAAGATCATTATATCCAGATATACCACCTGTTCCATCCCCTCTTATGAATTTTATGATGAGTACAACATTTGAACTTTTATCTAAAGATGGTAAAGAGAGATTATTAGAATGGCCTTCTGATGAAGAAGCAGTAATTAGAGTTCAAATGAAATTCTTAAATAATTACTTTAAATTCTTCTTACCTTCAATTTGCTTAAAAAATCAATATCCATATGAAATGGAAAAAATTTCACATTTTGATAGAGATAGAACTCATATTAATAATTATGATGGGAATGATTTAACTCCAGATTATACTTTAGCAAATTCAGCATTTGGAAATGATCATCAAGTTAGTTTAGGCCAAAGTAGTGTATATGGAGTTTGTTATCAAGGTGAAGGTTCATTTTTAAGTGGAACTAAAATAACAAGTGATATAAGTTCTGAAATGAAATATGCAATGAGTTGTGCTGATACAAATGATGTTGACACAATTAAACAATGTGTTCAAAGATTAAAGAAGTTAAAATTACCTTTATTAAATCATAGACCTAATGATGATGCCAAAGATGATACTCCAAATCATACTTATAATTATTCTCCTGATGTAGATAGTTATTATCCAAAAGGTTATATTAATGAAAAAATAATGTGGGATTTAACTAAAAAAGATTATGAAGATAATGCTTTTAGTAAAGGTTATGTTTGGCATATGGATAATAATTTACCTGCTATTGATGTTGGACCTCCTCAAAATCCTGCTTTATATAAACCTCATAATTTCGTTGCTTTTCCTATTTTCAAAGGTTCAGGATATCAAATTGAATATAATAAAGAATTTGGATTAAGTAATAAATTTGGAGTTTATAAAGGATGGTGGAGTGATAATTTACAAAATAAAGATAAAACTCTTTTAGCTGGTCAAGAAAAAAATAATGAAGTTTCAGTAGATAAAGTAGAAGATGATTTATTAAAAGAATCAGATTGGATAAGTTCAAAAGATTTACAAAATGAATTAAAAGGTCAAGAAGTAATAAATAAAAGAAAAAAGAATATTTATGTGTGTTTGTTCAATCAACATAGAGTGAGAATAACTCCATATCAAAGTATTTTCTCATATCCAAACAATGTTTATCAAAATAATATTATTCCTATAATTCCTGAATTAGACAGTGATAGTGCTGAATATACAAATTATGATTGTTCAGATAAATATCAATATTCTCCTCAAAATATATCTCAAGTTGATAATATAGTATATACATCAACAAATAGAGATTGGTTATATTTTGCAGTCAATTTAAGAGGAGAAGCTTTAGAAAATATAAATGTTTTAATGACACTTAAACCTTATAGTGATAGGAAATATGAAGGAGAAACTAAAGTTCAAGATGGAGGAAGATTTACTTATTGGAATCCTGCAAATGGTCCTAATTCATTTTTATATGTTGATAATGTTGTAAATTTAGTTTATGGAACAAGAGTTGATTATGAAATTGTAAGTAAAATTTATCCAAATACAATAAATACTTTTAATATTGTTTCTTATCAATTACATTCAATTGAAGATAAAGAAGAATATTTAAGAGAATATAAATTATCAATTTATGATAATAGTTATGGATTTGGTGATAGTACAGTATTAGTTTATGTTGGTGGAACTCAGGATTCATCTTGTAAAGTAAATCCTGGTGGAACAACTTATGTTAAAATTGTATTTTATAATAATGCAGGTTTTGATTGGAATATGAAACAAAATGCTATTGAATTTACTAAACAAGGACAACAAGTTGTAAGTGCTTTTGAATTAATGAAAAATATAATTAGAACAATTAAAGTACCTACTAAATATAATTTCTTGAAATTAACTATTCCAGAAGAAATTAAAAATTATATTACTATTGTTCCTAGTGATCATAATGCAGATATTGCTCCTCATTTCTTTGATTTCCAAAATATTAATGTTGTAACAATTAGAGATGGATTTGAAGGAAGTTATTATTATAAAATTAAGATACATAATGATTTCCCTGATAAATATAAAGGAAAATTATGGAGTATTAAAGTTGATATTGTTGAATCATATTTTGATAAATTACCAGGTTATAATGATCCAACTAAAACTGGATTTCATGATTATAAATTGAAAATTCCTGATATTAAATTCGGAGTACCATATTCATCAGGAGATTACGAAGGAAAAGTCTTTTATACTTTAGGAAGAGGAAAAAATTTAAAACTAAAATATGAATTATTAAAATCATTACAAGTTGATGGAATTAAATTAATAAGTGAAGAAGATGTATTAAAATTAAGGGAAGTTGACTCAGAAGATAATCAAAATATAAAAGAAACAAAAACTTTAAATATATGGGAAAATGCAAAAAGTCCAAAAAATGGAACTATAACATATACTTTAACAGAATGTGATAATAATTATAATTATTTAAATATTGACTTAAGTAATATTGTTCCAGAATTACCATATGAAAATGAAGGTGTTCCTGACACAACAAAAATATATGTTTTAACAAAAACATCAGCAAACCAATTAGAATATGGAACACAATTTATTTTGAGATATTCATTCATTCAATATAATGATGGAAGAAAAAATAAAGAAAATGCATATTGGATTCCTGCTTATGCAAGTGTAAAAGGACCTTGGATGTATCTTGATGCAGATTATTATGTTGCTTTTAAAAATGAAAATACAGGATTATATGAAAAAGCAAGTGATCAAGAAATATATGAAAATGATATGGGTATTATTATGGTTAATATTACTGCTAAAAATAAAGGAAGTTCAACTGCATATCAATCTGATTTTTTATTATATGTTCCTAAAGATATTACAATTGATAAAGAAGAATTAAAAAAAAATGGAGTTAATGCAGAAATCAAAGAAGAAGAAAAAGAAAATATTCTTATAATAAAATCAGGAAGAAATATTGCAAGTCAAGAATTATATATTCAACAATTATATTTAGGTTTTGGTGATATTACTTTATTAAATCAAAATAGAAGAAATTTGAACGAAATAAAAAGTACAAGACCTTTAATTAAAAAAGTTGAAATTTCAATGTGTCCAACTGAATCATGTACTCAAAAACAATTTGTAAAACAATCAATTCCAATTGATATATATACTAAAGTTTCAGAAGGTAGTAGAGGAAATATTGAATTAGATATTTCTACGAAAGGTACTTTTGAATTACCAAAATATAAATTATCTGCAAAACCAGATGAAAATAATTTAGATTCTGAATATATTTTTTATAGAAAAATCAATGATAATGAATGGGAAAAAATATCTAATAAAAGTAATATAAATGAAATTGAAGATTCTCCTTTAATCCCTGATGAAATTAAATCTTTGGAAAAATATACCATAATTTATAAAGTTGAAGGTTATTCAAATGAACGTATTTTTGCTGGAGATGGTATATCAGTTGAAGAAACCTTAAAGAAAAAAAAAAATAAGAATTTATTAAGTATTATATTTATTATCTTAGGAAGTATATTATTTATTCTAATCATTTTTTGTTTAATTTTCTGTTTGTGTAGAGATGATAATGAAGAAGAGGAAAAGAAAAAAATTGATGAAAAGAAAAAGTTTGAGGGCGGTCATCTTAAAATCAAAAAAACAGATAAAAGAAAAGACGGAAGTTCTGCTAGTTCAAGGTCAATGTTAAACAAAAATGATATTAAAGTCATTAAATATATAACTAATCAAAATTAAGGATTTTTGATTCTTTTAAAACAAAAAATTTGTTTTTCTTGAAAATATTATTTATTTTATTAGTTAAAATATATATCTTTCTAATCTTCAAAAGTATCTTATTTCACAAATTCATACTTTATGCTATTGTTATAATATTATTTTCATTTTTTTGAATTGTATAAATTCTCCAAAATTATTTGTTTTATAATATATTTTCCTATTTATTATTAACTTTTCTTTTCTTCTATTTTTTTTACGATTTTTTGTTTTGAGTATTTTTTTAATTTATTTATATTTAAGAAAAAAAGTTTACTGAATATTTTTTGAATTAATCATTATGGAGGAATTTTGTATTGATAATGTAGATTTGTTTGGAGACAATTTATCTGAAATTGAAAAAAAACAATTTGAAAGAAAAGAAAGAAAAGAAAATAACAAGTATCAAAAAAATAAACTAATAAATAAAGAAAAAACTAATAAAAGAGTAAAAACAAGAAATAATGAAAAAAAGAAAAAAGAAGAAATTAAATTAGAGCATAAAAAATTGGTTGAAAATATGTCAAAAGAAGAAAAAGATATTTTTTATCAACAATTAAGAGATGAAAAAAAGAAATTAAAAGAAACTTTAAAATCAGGATTAACATCAAATTTTATAATTGTTTTTGATTTATTTTTTAATTCTTCAATGGGATACAATGAATTAAAAAGTTTAATAATTCAATTAGGTTATTGTTATAGTATTAACAAGAAAAACAAAAAAAAAATTTCTTTTTTTTTTACAAATTATAATGGATATATTAAAGAAGAACTAGAAAAAATGGGAAGTAATTTTTGGTATTCACATTTTGAAAATGAAGAATTTTTTAATGTAGAAGAATTAATAAAATTAAATAAAGAATTTATTTATTTAAGTCCTGATTCAAATGAAGAATTAACTGATGTTTCAGAAGATAAAATATATATTATTGGAGGATTAGTTGATAAACCTGTAATGAAAGATAAAACATTATTAAGAGTATCTCAAATTAATAATGAATCTTTTATTAAAGAAAAAGGAATAAAAATAAAAACAGCTAAATTACCTTTATTTAAATATTTAAATAATATTGCAAATCCTGTTTTAAATTTAAATACTGTTGTTGAAATATTATCTAATTATATGGATATGGAAATTAAAGACTGGGAAAAAGCAATTAAATTTGCAATACCACAAAGAAATCTTAAAAAAGACCAATAAATTCTTATTTTTTTGTAATTAAGAAATAATAATATATTTTTCTGTTTTCTAGTTTGAATTTAAAATTATAAATATTTATTTTGTTTAATTTTTCTTGATTCTTAGTAGATGAATTGAATTATTTTTTTGTTCTGGAAAAATATATTTATTGATGTATCAAGAGTTTAATATTTTAATGATTTAAACTTATTTTCTGAGGTTTAATTTTATAAACCATTCTATTACAATTTTGTTCTCCAAACTCTAATTCTCTTTTAATTCTAGAATTATTTTCTTTGTTTATTTTTAATTTTTAATATTATATTTTAATTGATTTAATTTGGTATATTTAATTGTTTATTTTCTGATTTGAATAAATAAAAGAATTGATAAAAAGAAAATGATTATAAATCAAAAATTTTTAAAACATAATCTATTATTTGAAATAATATTTAAAAATTATATACAATATTTCATTTCAAAAGCCTATATTATATATAAAAAACTTAAAAAATGTTACATCAATTTTGTTTATTTTGATAATGTATAATATGCACAAAACTTTTTATTTAGCAATTTATAAGTTATAGCGATTTTTTTAAAATCTTTATTTAAAACAGCAGCCCTCTTTTTCCCTGCATGTTTCCCAGAATCATCAATTATAATTAATAAAACAGAAATATAAGGGTCTTTAACGGCATCTTTAAAATAAGCATCTAAATTGATAACTTTTTTCTTTTCTATAATTTTGTTTTGAAATATTTTAGGGTCTTTAAATACTTCTTCATCATCAGGAATTTCAATGGCAATATTACTATCAAAAACCAATGGTTCCATAGGTGGAATAGTTTTTAATATTTCAATAGTTTCTTTAAATATTTCTTCTCCTTTATTTAATGCAACTTTCAAATTTCCACTATATATTAATTTATTTTGTTCTGTTTTTATATGTTTAATTGCTTCTTCAATTTCTGGAATAAATTCAATTGGATTTACTCTAATTTTATTTATCATATTTAAAGCATCTGTTGGATAATTTTCTATTTTATATTTTACTTTTGAAACTGCTTTTAATTTTCCTTCTGTTTGATTTATATTTGATTCATTTAAATTTGAACTTTTTTCTTTACTTTCTTCTTTTACTATACTTAATGATTTATCGTTTAAATTACGATTATTATTATTATTAAGAGTATTTAAATTGTTTTGTGTTTCCTCTTTTTTTTCTTCTTCTTTGTTTTCATTATCTTCATTATTTTCTTCTTTTTTTTTATCTTCTTCATTAACTTCTTTGTTTGGAACATCTATATTATTTTCTGGATTTGCATTTGAACATTGACATCCTCCCATTTCAAAATTTTATATTTTTTATATTTTATTTTAAATATAAAATTTTGAATTTTTTGTTTTCAATTTGGATGAAATCTCTAAATACAATTTCAAATATTCACAAATTATAATTTATTTCAAAAAAAAATGTTTAAATCATAATTTAAATTTCTGTTGATTTCACTTAAGGAATTTTTGGTAATTAAACAAATTAAAAATCACTTTTAACAATAATTATAGAAAGAATATAAATATGACTTTTTTTCAAATAGATAATTAAATGTTTATCTCTCAACAAACTTTTGATAATTGATTATTTTGAAAATAGAAAGTTAAATTTCAATTTAAATTTAAATTGGAAATGGCAGCCCAAATAATATATATTTAAAAACAAAAAGAAATAATTTATAATTTAATAAAGACAAAAATATTTTGAAAAAGGATGAAATCTCACTCATTAAATGCATCATATTCATCAATATGTTTAAAAGACAAAAATAAAAAATCAAATATTAAAAATAATAAAACAATAACTCAAACACAAAGTACAAATACAAATTCCTCAAAATCAAATTCAAATGAGAAATCTTTTAAAAATTTATTAGAATCAAAAAATATCTTAGAAAATAATAAAGAATCTTCTTTATTAACTTCTATATCAGCTTTAAATCAATTTAAAAAATTATCATCTTCAAATTTAAATTCAATTTACAAAGAAATAATTCTTGAAGAAGAAAAAAATAAAATTCCATATTTAAATAAAATTCAATTAAAAAAACAAAATAACATTACAGAAAGACATAGAGCAGTTTTAATTGATTGGTTAGTTAATGTTCATTTTTATTTAAAATTATCTGATGAATGTTTATTTCTTTCAGTAAAAATAATTGATTTATTCTTGGCGCGTGAGGAAAAATTTCATAAATCAAAATTACAACTTTTAGGAATTTGTTCTTTATTAATTTCTTCTAAATTTATTGAATCTTTTCATCCAAGAATTGAGGATTTAAGTTTAATTTGTGAAAATACTTATTCAAAGGAAGAAATAATTATCTTTGAAAAAATCTTATTTGAAAAAATTGAATATAAAATAGAACAAGATAATATCATCAATTTTTATGATATGCTTTCTTTAATTTTTAATTTTAATTTAAAAGATTATTATTTAGGAAAATATCTTCTTGAAATTTCCTTATTGGATTTAAATTTATTTTCTTTCTCAAGAACTATTGTTGCTTTTTCTGTTACTTATTTAGTAATGAAATTTAATATTCAAAATCATCCTGATTATAAAAAATGTTTTTTATATTTATCGGGTAAAGAAACCGAAGAAAATCAAGTAAAAAAATGTGCAAAAATTATTTTAAATTTAATGGAAAATATACAAATAACAAATGAATATACTAGTTCAGTTCAAAAATATAAATTTTTAATAAAAGAAAATAATGAATTTTAAAAAAAAAACAAACTTATTTAATTTGAAAAAAATTGTATTTATTTTTCAATGTAAATATAATTCAATTAATTACTTATTTAAAAGAAATAACATTATTAATTTAAAAACATTTTTAAATTTAGTTTTTATTTAAAATAAAATTATTCTTGCATAACACTTTTCAATTCTTCAATTTCATTCATAATTATTGTTAATCTCTTAGCAATTATATCAGCTTTTTCATTTTGATTTTCTTGTAAAAAATATTGTCCTAAAAGTTTATCATGTTCAAATTGATTCACTAAAATATTAAAATACATTTTTTCTGTGATTTGGCCATTTTGTATATTACCTTCTAATACTGAAATTTTAACTTTTATTTTATTCATTAATTGTCTTAATTCTCTTGGAGTTCTTCCTTCAATTTTTTTCATTTTCTCAGTCAATTCTTCTTCTTTTTTTTTCATTACTCCTATTGTATTTAAACAATCTAAATTTTCAGGATCATTTATTTCATTATCATTAAATTTACTTTTATCAATATGTTCTTCTGATTTTTTTAAATTAAATTTACGCTCTTCTTTTTTCTGTTTTTCAATTTTTTTAGGTTCTTCTTTTTTTTTATTTTCTTCTTTTTTTTTTGTTTCTTCTTTTTTTTTTGTTTCTTCTTCTTTTTTTGTTTCTTCTTTTTTTGTTTCTTCTTTTTTTACTTCTTCATTTTTATGAATTACATCATTTTTATTTGTTTGTTTTAATATATTACTTTCTTTATCATTTTTATTTTCGATATTTTCTTTTTTATCATTATTTGAAACAGAATAACTTCCATTATCATTTTTAAAAGGAGGATAAATTTGTGTTAAAGTTAATAAATTTGTATTTGGATCTTTTCCACATAATGGAACAGGTGTCCAAACATTTTTTTTTTTTTCATTAAGAAGAGAAATAATTTTTTTAAATTTTTCAATTTTTTCTTTCCTAGTTACTAAATCTTTTTTTGCTACTGCTTCAATTTTTTTAAATTTTTCGGGTTCAATAGATTTAAGTTTTTGAACGACTAAAACTAATTCTTTTTCTTTTTCTTTCATTTCTCTATTTAATTCATTTATTATTAAATTAAATTTTTTTTCTCTTTCTTCTAAAGAACAACCACAAATATAATCAGGAGTTATTTGACTTGGAATTGACAATTCTTTTAACTTATCTATTTCGTTTTTGGTTAAAAAGTTTTTTGCCATTTCTAGTATTTTAAATTTTTTCAAACAATCTTCTTGTTGAGATAAATTATGTTGTTTAAAATATTTGTATGCATCATAATAATCTTCCATTCTACTATTTAAAGATTTTAACAGTGCTTCATTTTTACTCATATTTTGAACAATTATTGATTAAATAAAAAAAAAGTGTTTTAAAAAATTAATAATATAATTCAATTAAAATTATTTTAATCAAGATAGTTAATATTTAATAAATAATCAACAAGATTGATAACTTCCTAAATAAGCATTACATTTAATACAAAAATGTTTTGAATCATAAAAAGTTAAATCTTTATTTCTTAATGTTTGATGAATTCCCCATAATATAGGTGAAATGCATAAGCAAATAGCATTTTTGATATTAATATTTTTTTCTGTTCTTGATGGAGTAATACTATGGCAAAATGGACAAACAATAAATTGTGGATTTGATTTTAATACTGTTGATAAGGCTAATAATTCAAAATTATTGTTTATTATTTGATTATTTGTAATATTTAATTGCAATTGTGGGTTTGAATTATGTTCTTCAATATTAATTTTATCATAAATATTTGGGTTTATTTGAGACATTTTATATTGTTTAATTTAATATTTTTACATATTATTTTGTTTATTTTTATTATTTTTTTTAGTATATACCTAATAAATTATATTATAAGGATTATTATATCCAAATTTAATTGAAAATCAAAAGATTTATTTAATTTAGTTTTTTAGATGTTATAAATTGAAATGAAGGAATTAAAATTTTGAAAAAATAAATTTTTTATAAAATTTAGTTCAATAAATAAACGTCATTAATTTAAATATTTAAATATTTTGATGTAATAAAAAAATCAAAATCATAATATATTTTCCTAAATTATTTCGAAAATAGTTTATCAAATTTAAAGTAAATATTAAATAAAATTATTTATTAACTAAATAATTTGTTAAATAAAATATATCTTTTCAATTTTATACCTAAATATCTTAAAAGTTAATATATTTCAGAATTTCAATATTTACAATAAAAAAATAAATTATTAGTATACATAAAATAAATATATTATAATTATTATAAAATTGAATTATCATAGTTTAAACATTGCCAAGCTGTTAATCCTTCTCCATTTTTTAAATTTTCATTAGCTCCATATTTAATTAAAATATCAGCAAGTTCAAAATTTTTATATGTTAAAGCATAATGAAGTGGAGAATTTAATTTATAATTTTGAGAATTAGGATTTGCACCTTGATTTAATAAATATTTAACAATTCTTTTTAAATCACATTGAACGGCTAAATTTAATAATGAATTTCCTTCATTGTCAACTATTTCTGGATTTGCTTTAAATTTTTTAAATACTTTTTTAAAATTATGATAATCACCATGTTTAATGAATAATATTAAAGTTTCTTTAAAATTTTTACATTTTCTTAATAAATCATCTTTAATTTTTAAAGTTTTAAAAATTGTCATTTCTCTATCATATTTTCTTAAAGAAACATTGCTTGTATTCTTTAATTTGAAATTATCATTTTGAGTATTTACTGGTGAAATATATAATGCAATTTGTTTTTTTCTAATTGTTAAATTTATTTTGTTTTTTTCTCTTCTTTTTCTAATTCCAATTAATTTATTTTCATAAGAATTTCTTTTTCTTTCAAAAAATTGTTTGTTTAAAATTTTACATTTATTTTCATCAAACAATTTTAAATGGCTTAAATAAGATCCAGTTCTTAATAATTGATTTTTAATTGATAATCTTGCTTTGTGATGTAAAAGACTGTTTCTTCTGAAAACATGATTTGAATGATGATGACTATGATGAAAATAATAAAGACGAGACATATTTTCATTTGATGCAGTTAGAGTTTTTTTTAATAATAATTTAATGTTTGATTTATATGTATCTATATTTAAATAATCATCTGAATTATAATATTCTTTTATGTCTAATATTAAAAATTTATTATAAAATTCTAATGAAATTTTTGATAATATAATTGGAAGTTCTGATAATATTATTTGATTATTAAATCTTCTTATTGTTTTTATTGATTTTCTATGGTTTTTTTCAAAGTTAATAAATACTAAATTTGGCATTTCCTCATTTCCTAAATCTGTGTTTAAATATTTTCCTTTTATTATTTGTTCATGTAAATTTATTTTAAAATAATTGTTTAATAATAGTTGATTAAAATTAAAAGGAGAAATATTTTGAACTTTTTGATTTGTTAATTTTAAATAATCATATACAATTTCAATTTCACATTTCTTTAACATTTTTTGATTTATCTCATTGAAATATTTTTGACATTTTAAATTATATTCATTATTTTTTTTAAAAACTTCATTCAAATAATGATATCCTTCTTTTAATAAATTTTTATAATTCATTGCAATTTGCATACTATTATCTATTAATTTATCTTTTAAATTAATTCTATTAATTTCAAGATTTTCATCTCTTTCTCGAATTTCATAAACAAGAAAATTTATTAATTTTTGTTTTTTAATGTCATATAAATTTTTATTTATTTTTACATGAAAATCATTTATAGAAAGTCTAACAGAAAAATGTCTTAAATCAAAAAAATGAATTGTGCTTGTTGATTTAACTGTAGATTTCTTTTGACTTTTTTCAGATGATGAATTTGAAGAAGAAGCATCAATATCAATTAATTTTTTTTTTTTTTCAATTTTATCAATTAACTTTTTAAATATTGAATGTCCTTTTTTAAAGATAGGAGTTAATTTTCTTTTAAAACGTTTATTATCTATTTGTTCTTCGATTATTTCTTTTATTTGTTTTATACTTTCCATTTTTGTTTCTAAAAAAACATAACTTGAAGTTTGTTTTCTTTCATCATCTCTTTGTAAAGAAATTTCTGAAATTTTTGATAATTGTTTTTTAAAGTTTTTATTTGATTTTTTATTTGATGTTTTTTTTAGAACATTAAAAGTATTATCATCATTTAATGCTTCTCTTAAAAAAATTACATTTTCTTCATTTTTAGTTTTTCTTCTTCTTGTTGTTCTATCTAATGGACTTAATCTTTTTTTAAATCTTTCTGTTTTATCCTTTAATTTTTTTAAAAATCCACTTTCTTTTTTACTTATGGAATTTATTTTCTTTTTTGGAGTTTCATTTCCATCTTCATATATTTCTTTCTCTTTTTCTTCTTTATCATTTATATTATTATCTTCAATATTAATTGAATTTATTCTTTTTTGATATTCATTATTTTTTTCACTTTTTTCAGTTTCATTATCTTTTGATTTATTACTAGACTTTCTTAATCTCAAAATTGGAATTTTTGGTTCCTCACTTATTTTCTTCTCAAAATCCTCTATTTTTTGTTTTATGTTTTGATGAAATAATCCATGAAAATTTTTAATATTATTCATTTTTATGTTATTATTATTCAAAAATTCATTTGTAGAATTTAAAAGAGAATAATTTTTATTATTATTAACAAAATTAGTATCTGTACTTATTTGATCATTTGATGAAGAAATATGATTTGGATTTTTTTTATGTGAAATATAATTTATTGTTTTTGAAACAGGAGAATGAACCATTAATCTATAATTATTATTATAATCAAAGTCAATACTATTTTTATTACTCCTTTTATTGTTTTTTAAAAAACTATTCTTTTTTAAATTTCTCCTTGGAGAAAAAAAAAAACTTCCATTATCATCATTTGTTATTGTTTCATTATTATTATTTGTATTATTTGTATTTTTATGTTCTAATTCAAATGTGCTTTTATCCTTCTCTGAGAAATCTGAATGTAAATTATGTCTGTTATAATTATTATTTAATAATGATTCAATATCTTGTTTATTTTTATTTGATACATTGTTATTTTCATTTTTATTATAATTTATTTCTATTATATTACCATTTAAAATATTATTTATATTTCCATTTTTCATATTATTATTAGTATTTTTGTTTTTTGGTTTTTTAATACAAATTAAATTATTTAATGAATTTTTAGGTGATAAATCAGTATTTTTATGAATTTTAATTGAATCATCTCTTTTTATTTCTCTATTTGATAATCTTAAAGAGTTATTTTTAGGAGAATTTAATTTAATTTTTTTTTGAGTTTTATTTAATCTATTTTTTGATATTCTTGAAGATTTTTCTTTCTCATTTGACAAAGATAATGATAATGGACTTAATTGTTTTTCTGATTTTTTTATTAATTTTATGTTTGAATCTTTAAATTTTAAAACTTCTTTCAGTTTTTTTTGATTATTTGATAAAATATATCCATTTTTATTTTGTCTTGATGAAAAAGAATTATCTATTATTGGTCTAAAAAATAAGATAAAACGCTTACAAATTTGATAAACTAAGTGAATTTGGGGACTTCATTTTATTTAATTTTTTTTTTTTATTTGTTTATTGTTTAAATTTGTTTCATTTTTTTTTATTTTTATTTTTAATTTTAATTGTTAATTTTCTTCTTTAAATTTGATTTAGCAAATCTTTTAAATAATAAAAATGAAATTTGCTATTTTTATCATAAATATGGATTAAAAATGTAAAAATGATTATTGATTTGAAAAAGAATGTTATAAAATTAAAAATTTATATTTTTAATAATATAAAATCACACAAAATTTTATGTGTATGTTTCTTATGTTAAAAAAAATATCTACATTTTTAAAAGGAAGAACTAGTGTAAAGGTTAAAAATAGATTTTATTCAAAATTAAAGAAATACATTCATAAAGATTTTTATTTTGTATACTAATATTTTTGAAAATAATAAAGATTTGTACTTAGATACTAATATTATATTTAGATTATTTTTCAATGAAAAAAAGAACAAAAATAAAAAAATAGATTTGATAATTTTAATGAATTAATTATCTTACTTAATTTGTTTATGCAAAGAATAAAAAATATAAAATAATTTTTACAATTTAAATATTTAGTTTATGAAAAACAAAATTTATGAAAATAATTTCACTTCTTTAATTAAATAAATATATTGTTAATTCAAAATAATTATAAATAATGTATATCAATTTCTTTATAATTATATTATTTTATTTAATTTATTTTAAATAAAATAAATTTGAGAATATAAGTTACTTTAAAAATCGTAAAAAATATTTTCAAATAAAAGAGCAAATTATATTTCAGGAATCAAAGATTTATTAATAACATTAACTTTCTTATTAATAGAATCTTCGTATTCATTAATTAAAGAATTAACATTATAAATTGCTTTATCAAAATCACTTTTATCAGGCATAAATTTATAATAATGATGAACATGAGCTTTATGTTTATATAATAAATTAAATCTATCTCTTAAATTTTTAAAACAATCAGTAACTGCAGTATTATTACTTAAACATAATAATCCATATTTCATATTTACTGGAGGTTGATCACATAATCCAATTTTAAAACCTTCATGATTCCAACTAACCATTTTTAATTTGTTTTTTTGTTTTTCTATATTATTCATTAAATCACTTACAGTTAAATTACCTCTTGCTATTAAAGCACATGCAAAATAAATTCCTTTATTAAAATTATCACATTTAATTAATTGGTAATCTTCATAAAAAACATCATTAAAAATCTGATCAGTCCTTCTTGGTTCTAATTTTTGATCTAAAACATGATATAAAGGAGAAAGAGATGATAAAATAAAATGTTGCCTTGGAAAAGGAACTAAATTCATAGTAATATCATTAATATCAACATTTAGAGTTCCTTCAAATCTCATTGAACATGTTAAATCAGATAATAAATGAGAAATAATAGAATTCATTTTATCATAAGGTTTCTTCTTTTCTTTTTCCTTCATATTATTATCATTATTACTCCCGAAAATATTTTTAGATATTTTTTTTGATTGTTTCTCCACATTTTCACATATTTCAAGTAAAGATTGATTATCAATAGGTAAAACACAATCAGCACAATTAATAAGTTGATTAAGTGATAAAATAGCATTATAAGGAGAAGTAATAACATCATCATCTTTAGAAGGAAAAACACTGATAGTAAATTTAAATATATCTGAATATTCTTCACCTAATAATTTAATTATATTTGAACCTAAACCAGAACCAGTTCCTCCACCAATTGAATGCATTAACATAAAGCATTGTGGAGAATCACAATTTTCTAAATTTTTTCTTACTTTTTCTAATATAATATTACTATATGTTTTACTATATTCATAAAATCCATTTGCCCAATTATTACCTGCTCCAGAAACATCATTTACTAATTGAGTCGTATCAAATAATTCACCTAAATCTGATTTTAATATTTGATTTATTACCCCTTCTTCCATATCAATTAATATTGAACGAGCTTTTAGCAACTTTTTCTTGTCATCAAATAAGAAAAAGGAGGACATCGCATCATCAAAGAGGATACCTCGGGATGCATGCTCTCTTAATGCTAGATCCCAAAAACGCCATCCTATTTGATTACCACATTGACCTACTTGAATTGTTATTATTTCTCGAGGCATTAATAATTTTTTTTAGTTTAATGTTTTTAATAAAACAATTATTTCCTTTTTATTTAAAGCAAATTATTTACTTTTAATGTTTATTTTATAAATAGAATTAATATGATTAAATAGTCCATTTAAAAAATAAAGAAATATAAATTTAACTAATAGTATACTATAATCTATTCTAAAGATTAAATTATATTCATGGCATTATATACAACTTAATTCTTATGAAATTTTTAATCTATATTCATCATTTTTATATTACAATCATAAATTGAAAAGAATAAAACTACTAAATTCTTTTGAACTTTTTAATCTATATTCATGACATTTATATTTACAAACAGAAAATTAAAAGAATAAAACTGATAAATTGTTTTAAACTTTTTAATTTATAGTAATGGCATTAATATTTACAACCATAAATTTAAAAGAATAAAACTATTATTATTCATGGCATTTGAAATTTTTATTTACATATAAAAAAGAATTTTCATAATTCTTATTTACTATCAAATTCATTATCAATCATACTCTTTCCATGAAAATAATCTTCAGAAAAAAAATTAATTTTTTCAATAACCACTCCTTCTAAATAATTAATTTGATTATCATTCAAATTATCATTTTCATTCAAATTACAATCTTCATTTATTTTATAATTATTATTATTAATCTCATTATAATTCGTTAATGTACTATTAAGTCTATTTATGCTAAAAGAATTATTATCTTTTTTTTTTTCATTTTCTATAAAAATTAAACTATTGAAATTAGGAGAAAATCCTGAAGAAATAGTATGATCCTGTTTATTAATAATTTTATTTAATTTCGAATAAAATCTATTTTTAACCATATCACCAGTTCTTCCTTTTAAAAATTTAGCAATTGTTGTCCAACAATTACCATATTGTTTATATAATTTAATTATTTCTTCATCTTCTTCTTCTGTAAATTTTCTTTTATCTATTCCATTATCGAAAAAATTTAAAAATCTATCTCTCACTTGTTTTCCAGTTCTTGAATGCATTTCTTTTGATATTTTAGCCCAATTTTTACCATATTTATTATATAATTCTAATAATTTTTTATCTTCTTCTTTATTCCAACTTCCTTTAATTATTCCTGATTGAATTCTTTTATATCTTGCAGAACATTGAACAGAAGAATGACCAGGAAGGAAAGATGCAACTACTTTCCATTTTTTATTATTATATTCTTTTCCCTTTTTTAAAAGTAATTCATCTTCTTCTTTCGTCCATTTTGATTTTTTTTCTCTCTTTCTTTGTAATAGGTATTTATTGTCTCCTTTAATTAAAAATGATATTTCTTGATTTGGTGATAAATTAATCATCTAATTTATGCAATTGATATATTTTTATATAATTAACTGTAAATAATCTTTATTGGATTTTAAAAAATTATAAAGTAACATAAAAAATTATAATAAAAATTTGGAAAATTACCAAATTAATGATTTATTTTTAAATTATTTCTTAATCAAAAGATTATTATTACGAAAAATATATTTAAAAATTTATAGTAATAATTACATATTTTTTTATATTAATTAATTTATTTATAAAAACATTTAATAATTAAAATTTTTATTTTTAGAGAAATTATTGGGATTAATGTTAAAATTTATAGTTATATTTAAATATTATATTTTATTTAATTAATTCTGGTGGATTCAATATTTGAATTTCTTTACTTGGAATACTATCATCATTAAAGTTAAAGCTTTCAAAATCAGAAGAAAATTTTTCTTGAATACCAGAAATGGTTTTAGAAAGACTTAAATTATTATCATCAATTTTACTTTTATTTAATGATATATCATTTTTTGATATTGAACCAAAATTAACTATATCACTTTTTTTATTATAATTACTTTCATTATTCAATATTACTTTATTAATATTATCTTTATTATTTCCTATATGGTTATTTAAATCATTGTCACTATTATTTATGAATTTTTTGTTAGAATCATCTTTAAAAAGATGATTAAATTTTTGAATGACATATGATTTTAAATTGTTAATTTTTTCATTGTTTTCTATATTTAATTTTTGACAATTTATATTAAAATTATTTGATAATTCTAATATATAATTAGAATAATTAATTTGGTTCTTTAATTTGATTATTTTAATTATTTGATTAAGATTATTTATATCTATCTTATTTTTAATGTCTTTAAATAAATCATCTAATGGAAGATTTTTATCTAATTTTGAAGAAATTGATTGAAATTTATTTTCATAATCTTGTTCTAATTTCTTAAATTTTTTTTCCCAATAATTTTTAATTTCATTTATTTTTTCATAATGAATTTGCAAACTTATTGAATTTGCTCTTAAATTTCTTACTTCATTTAATAAATTTAAATATTGCTGATTTATTTTTGCTATATTTAAATTATATTGAGATTTAATTTCTGATGTTTTAGCCTCATAAGTATTATTTAATGTTCTAATTAAGTCTTTATATTTTTCTTCCATTTGAGAAATATTTTTCTGATTATCTGATTCAATTAATGATACTTTTGTTTTATAATTTTTTTTTAATTTTTGAATTTCTTCTCTTTTTTTTATCAATTCTTCTTCTAATTTTTCATTTATTTCTGCTAAATTGTTATTTTGAATACCTAGACTTATTTTACTTATTGTTGGAATTTTTTCAATATTTTGCTTATTTGTATTTATTTGATTATCTGGTTCATTTATTTTATTTGTGACTACAGTGCTTTTTTCATTTTTTTCTTTTGAGTTTTTCCGAGTTTTCATTGGATTAAAATTTAATTTTGATAAGTCAAATTGTAAATTTGATTCTGACATAAAAACAAAAATTATCAATTAAATTAAATTTAACTTTTCAGAATTATTTAAATAATTTTAACAAAAAAAATTAGAAATATATATGTTAAAATATAATAAAAGCTAAATTGATATATTTATTTTAAAAAATAATTACCTTTAATCTTGGGGATTTGT
>JAEEGI010006261.1_pt1 | contig 26920 bp, 18 predicted proteins | sample 8958751 | NCBI WGS metagenome assembly JAEEGI01 (sample SAMN16246545, study PRJNA631951) | gut metagenome | biome: gut microbiome; feature: rumen; material: KS-attached | host: Bos | place: Iran: Karaj | collected 2018-10 | reverse complement strand
TTTCTAATGATGTTTTAATTGGGAGAAGTGAAGGAAAATGGTTTATTTTTATTTCTTTTATCAAATTATTTTCTCAACTTATTATTGTAATTGTTATTCTTTTTATTTTGTTTTTAGTTTTCAGATATATTATGAGAGAAAGAAGAAAAAAAAATGGTGGATATGCTGTTTTAGAACAAACTGATGATGATATTATTGGAAATAATATGACAGTGAAAGAAATTAATGAAAAAATTAATAAAATTGAAATTATTCCTGAGACACAAGAAAATTAAAACTTTTTTATTTTTTATAATATAAAATTATGTTATTTATTAAAATATTTTTTTTTAATATAAAATAATTTTTTTTATTTTTGAGTTTTCTATGTTTATTGATTTATTTTTTGTTTAAATTATTGTAAATTGTTTTAAAATTATTTATTTATTCTGAGAATTTGTTTTTAAAAAATTATTTTTAGAATCTAAATCATCATATTGCATATTTAATTTATTTTGTAATTTTACAATTAATTCATTTAATTTCAATTCTTTTTCTCTATAACTAGGAGCATTATAATTATAATTTATATCAGTTTTAACATATTTATGCTTTTTCTTTTTCTTTTGTTCTTTTTTAGATTGAGTAGATTTTTTTAATTGTTCTTTTACATCATTTAAACTTGATTGTAAAATTTCTTCTAAATTCCTCAAAGAAGGTTTTAATAATTTTTTATAAATTTTTTTTTCAAGAGTTTTTGAAAAATTAATTAATTTTTCATCAAGTTTATTATCTAATAAATCTTCCATTCTCATCATTTTTCCATTTTGACTTTGAATGAATTCTTTATTAAAATTTTTAGAAGAATTAGATTGATTAGAAGGAATAATTTCTTCTTGGGAAAAATTATTAGTATTTATTGTATTTACAGTATTTAAGTTATAAATATGTTTTGAACTTTGTAATTTAGATTCAATTAATTTATTACATTCCTCTAAAATATCTCTATGACTATTAGGAACAATTATATTTAAGTTTTCTAGAATTTTATTAATATTAATTTTAATTTCATTTAAATCATTTTCTAAATTAGAAATTCTATTATCGAATTTATTCATTAATTCATTTGTATTTTGTTCAAAATTTGATAATTGTTCTAAAATAATTCTATTATTTACATTACTATTATAAAAATTATCATTTGTAGAAGAAAATAAAGGATTTTTTTCTTCTTTAATTAAATTATTATTATCTTTATCACTATATCTATAATAATTTTGGTTGAAATTTTTATGAGAAACACTTTGAGAAGTTAAAATAATTTTAGATTCATCTTTTTCTTCATTTTTCCTTTTCAATTTAAATATATTACTTTTTTCATTAGAATTTAAATTAGATTTTATTTTCTTATTCCCATTTTTTTTTTCAGTTAAATCACTGTCGCTAAGTAAAATTTCACTATTTCTAGAAGGTAATGAATTATAAAAATTTTTTTCTTTATCTTTATCTTTGTTGTATTCATTAAAAGGAAGAGCAGATTCATTTCCAGGTAAATGTTCATATAAATAAACATTACTTAAATAAATCCTACTTCCACCAAAAGAAGATTTAATAATAAATTTAATATATATAACATCATTAAATAAAAATTCTTCAGTAGATAAAACTTGAGTTCCACTTGATAAACTTAATTCAAAATTTCCTAAAGATGTATAATTTTCATCTTTTTTACATATTAATACTTCAATTAATTTTGGGTTTATATCTAATTTATTTGGACAATAAATACCTAATCCTCTTATTAATAAAGGTCTTTTTATCATATTTGTTAAATCAAATATTATTTCTTGAGGAAATGATTCTCCGCTAAACCAAACACTCTAATTTAAATATTATATGTTTTTAAATTAATAAATTTTTGTTTACATTTCTTGATGGATTTATTATATTATCATTTGGAAATTCGGTACTATTATATGAAGTTGAAATTGAAACTCCATTTGATTTAAATAAAAATGGTGTTTCTTGAGACATTTATTTTTTTAATTTTTTTATTAATCATTTTAAATTTTAAAAATTATTAAAATCATTAAATTATTTTTTTATATTTTTTTCAATGAAAGGATTCGATAGTATTTCTTTTAAAAATCCTAATTCAGGAGTTTATTTCACAAAAAACTTAAATTCTGCCTTTATGAAAATTAAATGGTTTTGTATTTATATTATTGTTATAAATTTTTTTGCAATTTTTTCAAGAATTTTTTTAAGTGCTTTGACATTAATAATTGATATATTAGTCATTTTATTTTTGGGTTTTATAATTTATATTGCAACTCTTTCTTTACAAATATGTATTGAAGCAAATTCAAATGATACAACTTTAAAAAAATATAAATTAGGTTTTGATAGTTGTATTGTCATTTATGGTTTAGATTTTATTTTAAGATTGATTTTCAATAACATTTCTTTTGTTTCGTATGATGAATATGAAAGATTTTATGCTTTTATTTTTGTTATAATAACAATAATGAAATTAGCTCTTTTAATATTAATTAGAACAATAATAAAGAATTTAGAAAATATAGAATAAAAATATATGATAAATTATTATTTAAATTCCAACAATTAAATCAAATGCTTTCTCATAATTTCCATTTGTTTTTCTTAAAATAGCAATTAATTCCTTTTCTTCTTTATCTTCAAACATTTGTTTAAGTTTCTCTAAATTCATTGCAAATTCATAATGATAATTATTTGGCTTTGAAATACCATTATATCCACAATCATTTATTTTATCTTCATCAAAAGGATTTACATAACCATTATTCATATAATTAATATTAGATTCTTCATTTTCATCATCCAAAATATTATAATTATCATTTCTATAATTTTTTATTATTTCAACATTTAAATCACAAGAATCAAGTATATTCTTTTGAGGATCAAATAATTTGATTATTATATTTTCATTTTGATTTGACATTTTTTTAAATTTAATATTTAACATTATGATTTGAAAGGTAGAAATATTTATTGTTTGATTAATATTTGTTTTTTCAATAAGTAAATTTTCTCCTTCTCCAATAATAAAGCAATCACCTGGTAAAGGAGAATTTCCAATATTTATAATTTTTATCTCACACTTATGACTTTCATTATTTAAATTATTTATTTCAATTGTTAGAGGTTTTTTATTTAAAATTAATTTGGCTTTATAACCTCTTTCTCTAAATTCAAAATTACCTTTGAATGATGAATTTTCACTTTTTTCTTGAGTTTTATAATTTCTTTTACTTTCTTTTTCTTTTTGACTATTAAAATCATTTGAATTATTAGAATTATTAGTATCATTGAATTCTTGGACATTTACATTATTATTATTATATTTTTTATTTAAGTTGAAATTTAACTTTTTCTCTTTTATATTTAACTTTAATTGATTTATCAATTCTTGAATTTCAAAATCATTTTGATTTTCAATTTTTTGTTCAAGTAATGAAAATTTATCTGAAATAAAGTTTTTTGTGTCTTTGAATTTTTGATTTATATTTTCTTTTATTATATTTAGTAAATAATTATGGTGTTCATTGTTTGTTTGATTATTATTTCTATTTAATATTCTTATAAACTCTGAAACAATATCTTCATTTTTTTTTTTTGAATTTAAAATAATATTATTTAATTCAGATTCAATTCTATTTATTGAATTATTCATATCATTAGATAAATTGTCTATTTTTTCATTGAAGATTTTAATTAAATTCTCTTTTTCACTTTTATAGTTTTCCATAAATGATGTAAATTTTTCTTCAAATATTTTCCCTATTTTTTCAACTATTTCATTAGAGCAAATTTGATTACCTTCAATTTTATTTTGAGGATTTTTTTTTTCAGAATCTATTATTTCATTTTCTTCGTTTTCCTTTTCATATTGAGATAATTCTTTATTAACATTTTCATCTTTTGATTTTTCTTCTTTTTTCTCTTCATTTTTAAATACTTTTATTTCTTCAAATTGTTTATTTATTTTATCTTCCATTTGAATTTCATTTTGTTCTTCATTTCGGTAATTAATTTCTTCTTCTTTTATTTCTTCATTTCGGTAATTAATTTCTTCTTCTTTTATTTCTTCATTTTGATAATTAATTTCTTCTTCTTTTATTTCTTCATTTTGATAATTAATTTCTTCTTCTTTTATTTCTTCATTTTGATTATTCATTTCTTCTTCTTTTTTTTCTTCATTTTGATTATTCATTTCTTCTTCTTTTATTTCTTCATTTTGATTATTCATTTCTTCTTCTTTTATTTCTTCATTTTGATTATTCATTTCTTCTTCTTTTATTTCTTCATCTTTGTATGCTTTTTCTATATAAAATATAAGTTTTTCATAATTATTGACAATTTGCAAATAATCTTCATCCCCAGTAATTTTTTTACCACTTTCATCTTTAATAATTAATATTTGATTTTCTTCCAATTCTATACATAATTCTTCAAGAGCATTTTCATATAATTCATTAAAAGATTTTGGAAAAGAAATAAAAATTTGATTATTATCATAATATAAAAACACATAATTTTTATTCATTTTTATTTTAAAAAAATTGAAATACATTTAGATTTTATTGATACAAAAAATAATAATTTATTCTGTTTATTCAGTAGTTAACTATATATAAAAATTAAAATAAATTCAAAGAAAAGAAGAAGTGAATTAAAAATGAAATTATGAAAAGAATCAATGAATATTACAAAAAATTTAATTTCAAAAATTACTGTATATTAATGAGAATGAACAAAAAAAATTCAAATGAAAAACAAAAATAAAATAAAATTAGTAATGAATTTAAAAAAAATCAATAATTATATATTAAAGAATAAATATTATTTTATTAAAGCTTATTCCTGAGCTCCAGCAAAAAAAATCTATAATTTTCTAAATTAATGAGAATGATATGTTTTTAAGTTAATAAATATAATATATATTTTATATTTCTCCACTACAGTTCATTTATAATTTTCATTTATTTTAATACATTATTTTCAACAAAAAAAAATAACAAAAATAGTGAAATGTTTTTAAATAGTTAGTTATAGAATAATTATTTATCATTAAATGAATAAATTAAACAAAGAAACTTTAAAAAATATACTTAATACACTGACAGAAATCGAAGAAGAACAAATTCTCATTGATAAAGAAATTAAAAATGTTAAGAAAGAAGTTTTATCTCAATTAGAACAACAAACAAAAAATTTTTCAAATTCACTTTCTGATTTTGAAAAAAAGACAAAAGAGAATATTAATCAAGTTATTGAATTAATGAAAGAAAAAATGTTAAAAGAAATTGGATTGAATTCAAATTCAATTGAAAAGCCAAATCAAAATTTACCCGAAATTAGTGAAGAAAGTCAATCTTCTAATTTAAATACAAAAGATTATTCAATTAAAATATTGTCTCAAAAAAATAATATAAAATGTAAAAAATCAGAATTAGAAAATCAAAGAATTACTTTTATTATTGAAAATATCGGAAATAAAGATTTACCACAAAAATTATATCTAAAAAGTGAGAATTCAACTGATGAAACTATTTTATTAAATCATAATATTAAAGAGGAATTGAAAAAAAATAAAAAAATAAAAACAGAAACCTTTTTTAAAATTGTTAATTTCTCAGATTCCCCTAATTATTTTGAAACTGATATAAAATTATTTCATAATGAAATTAAAAATATAAATCAAAAGCCTTTTCATTTTACAATTAATTTTTTAGATGAAGACAATATAAATCAAGATGAAATTCCTTTAACCGAAGATGATTTTAATCACATTCACAAAAAAATTAATGAAATAATTGAATGTGATGAAAAAAAAATTAAGGAATATTTATCAAAAATTTATAATTTAAATAAGAATAAATATTCAATAATAAAAAAATATAAAGAAAATAAGGAAGAACTATTTGATAATTTGATAAATATGATATTAGAATCATTAATTCCTGAAAATTAAATATTTAATTTTTTTTTTTTTGTTAAAAAAAAATATAAAATTTTTAATTAATATTCACAGAAAATTTTCGAAGAATTAGCTATTATTCCAATAGCAAAAGCAGTAACATCATTAAAAGGAAATTTATAATCTAAAATAAAAAAGCCTTCTTCTGTTTCTGCAAATTGTAATAAAATATTATTTTTCTCAACATTTATATTTGATTTAAAAATAATTTGAAAATTTTTTGAAGAAGTTTTAATTTTTCTATCAATAAATTTAAGAACATAACATTTATATATTTGATTATAAACAGGTTGTTTATTTTCCATTACATAAACAACATCATTATTATAACTTTTTGTTTGATTATTATACCATTGTCTTGGACTATAATTAGAATCTTTTGTTAAAATAATTTTCATTTTAATTGGTCCATTTAATCCTTTAATATTAATATCATATATAATATTTAATAATTCTTTATTATTATTATCATAGACTTTAAAATTTGATGATAAAAAATTCCATTTTATAAAAGAAATTGGATTATTTTTTTCATTATAAATTGTATAATGTTTATTTTCTTTTTTTGCATATAATATTAAATAATTTTTACCACCATTATCGTCAAATAAATATAAATTTAATTGCTTAGATTCTATTTTTTTCGTTATTTTATTTCTTGACCATTCCCTTATTAAAGGTTTTTTCAAATTAATACTATCATCAAGAAAAGGTATTGATGATTTTTGTAAATAATTTTCATTATCAATTTTATTCTTTTTATTATTTTCATTGTTTTTAAATGAAATACCGTTTTTTTCTCCTTCCTGATTTGTAGTTAAATGATTTTGAGTAGTATGAATATTTTTTTCTTTATTATTATCTTTTGTATTTAATAGATTCATTAATAATATTATAAAATATAAAAATAAATTAATTGAATTGTTTTTATACTCATTTTATTTTATTAATGAATTAATTTTACTTTTATTTTAAATTATATTTAAATTAGTTTAAATTAAAAAAATTAATTTACTAAAAATGAAAGATGAAAAAATTGAAATGAGAAATCAAAAGTTTAAATCAGAATTAAAACAAAATGATTTTTATTCTCATTCAATAAATAAGCAATTAACATTAAGAAAGCAAAAAATTCAAGAAAATTTAATGTCAAAAAGATTGCCATATATAGAAGGTAATAAAAATTCACTTGAAATAGATTTTAATAAATTAAATGCGCCAGAAGATTTAAAAAAAAATTATAAAACTATATTAAAAACAACTTATGAAGTAAGGCAATATCTTCGTCAATTATTTGGTTCTGATTTAAATGATAAAAAAATAGCTTTATTTTTACTCAGAAATTTTATAATTTTACAAATTAAAGAACTTCCAGAAGATAAAAGAAAATTATCAAGAAATGATATTGATTTATTAAAAGGTTTATGTGATTTATTATTTGATCAAGATATTCAAGTGAGATATGAAGTTTCTTGGTGTTTAATAAATATTTCTTTATTTCCTAAAGTTGAACCTAAATTATATACTGAAGAAAATTTAAACAAAATTCTCAATTTTATATTACATTGTGATGATCAATTAATTAATAATGCTATTAGTATGCTTAGAAATTTTTCAACTACTGATTCTAATAAATTATATTTTATTAAAAATGGAGGTTTACAAAAAGCTTTTGAAATTTTGGATAATGATATGACTAATTTATATTTAATTAAACATATTACTATATTTTTTCAAAATCTAACAAATATTCTTGGAAAAATGTCAATATTAATTAATAATTTACTTTTAATAATTCCTTATTTGAAAAAATTCATAAAATATTTTATTGCTAATCCTTTAGAAGACGAAAATGAATATATTAATATATTAATAACTTTAAATAATTTAACTAAATTTCAAGTTAAGGAAGTATTTAAAATTTTAATGAGTGAAAATTTCAGTAAAACAATATTAGATTTTTTTGGAATGTTAAAAAATATTAAAGTAAGGGAATATACTTTTGATATTATAGTAAATATGTTATCATTTAATGAATCAACAACACAATCATTATTAAATGAAAATTTAGTTCATGTCCTAAAGCAATTATTATTAGAATTTAAATTTAATCATAAAGATTTTTTAGTTGAAATAATTTTTAGTATATCAAATATAGCATCAGGTTCTATTGCTCAAATTGAATTATTGGAAAGTGAAGATTTGATTATAGATATATTTGAAATTAGTAAATATTATATTGAAATTTATAATCAGGATGAAAATAATCATAGATCTATTATGAGAGAATGTATATTTAGTTTATGTAATATTATGACTGGTACTCATAATGAGATTAGAGATAAAATAGTAACTTTTGAAAATGGATTTATTATGAAAATTTTAGGTTTCGGTTTAAAATGTTTTAACTTTAAATATGAAAATGTAAATTTTTTAAGTGCTATTATTTATACTATCAAATTATGTATTATTTGTTCTGAAATTATTCTGATTGAAGAAGATAATTATATTAAAAAATATATTATTGAAGCTCAAATTGATGAATATTTAAATAAATTACAATTTGGAGAATTAACTTCTGAAGTTGATAAAAGAAATATTGAAATAATTTTAGATAGTTTAAAAGACAATGAAATGGTGAATAATTTTTGAATAATATAAAAAAAAGAAAATGTTTTTTTTAATATTGGTAATTAAAATTATATGAATTTATAATATTCATATAATAATTGATTTCAATTCCATTTTCATCAGCACAAATTTTTCCATTAATCAATAAATCATCAATTAAATATTTAAATAATAAAGTATTATCAATCCCTAATATTTTTTTAATATCACTTTCACTTAAATAATTTTTATTCTTCTCTTTTAAATAATTTTCAAAAGTCTTTAAAATATTATCATTAGTATATTCACTAGAATGTAAAACTAACATTTCATTATTTAAACTTTTTAAAAAAACTTTTTTATTATGTAAAAATTTTAATTTATTTACAGCTAGTTTCATATCTTTAGGAGAAATAACATTACTTTTTCTTGCAATATTATAATTACAATAAGCATCAATTAAAGTTAAAACTTTAGTATTGGGATTTTTCGTAAAATAATCATTAAAATGTTCATTAATTTGTTGAGCTAATTTATCATAATATTCACTTCCTGCAGTTTCTTTTGTGACAGGATCTACATAACCAACTTTTCTTAAAATATCATTTATTTGTTTTTCATCTTCTGATTGATTATTTAATTTATTTCTTAATCTTTCACCTAAAGAAGTTAATTCAAGAATATTAGCTTTTAAATCATCAAGTGTTAAAAAAGCTTGATTTAATTGAGCTTTTACTCTCTTATCATTTTCTTTATTTTTTTCAACTATTCCTTGCAATCCAGCACCATATTTAACATAATTTTTAGTTTCTATATTTTCTAATTTTGGAACATGTGATGGTTTTAATGTTATTTTAGGTGGATTTGAATATTCTTGTTCTTCATGAATTTTTAATATTGAATCAAATAATTTATCAATTTCTTCTTTCGGGAAATATAAAGTAATTTTTTCTGGGTATAATATTGAACAATTATATACTTCTTTTCCTGAAAAAAAATTTTTTAAATAATATGGACAAGTTATTTTTAGTAAAATTGGATCTTTTTGAATATATAATTTTATACGAGGACTTCCTATCAATGGCTTGCTTAATTTTATTTTATTCATAAAGAAATATGGAATGTCAAAAATATTTTCATTTGTTAATATTAATATTCTAAAATTTGTTAAATATACATTTGTGTTTTTATTGTTGTGCTTTAAAGTGTCTTCGAATTCTATTTTTTCTTTTAAAATTTTTACTTTTTCATCTGGATATAAAATTTTATCATCTAATCTAATTCCAGTTTTTGAAGCATATTTATAATTTAATTGTGACATTTATTTATTTTTTGCTATTTTTAAAAATTATTTTTTGATTTTTGTAAAAAATAATTTAGATTGTTAATTAATTTAAACAAAATAAATATCATCATTTAATTAAAAAAAATACTTTTCAAAATCAATTTTTCATGTTATATAAAATTTTCACAAAAATAGAATTAATAATAAACATTAAACAACATGGAAAGAAAGTAAAAAAAATATCAAAATGTTCAAATAATTTTCTCATATAATCACAATGCAATATCAAAATTCTTTGATTTTCAAAAGATTTTTTGGAATAAACTTAATTTTTTAAATCATTTAAAATAATTAACATATAATAATATTATATTATAATGATAAATTAATTTCAAATAAAAATTTTATTATTATTTTAGATATGAATGTTGTAAGAGAATTAATAAGATATCACTTTATTTTTAATAAACTCAGTTCTTTTATCTCTAAAATTTAAATCATATTTATCAAAAACATTTAACATTATATAAATAATTACAAGAAAATTTAATGTACTTTATATATTTGGAGGTTCTTCATCTCCTAATGATTCTTTTATTTTTTGATTTGATAAAGGGGTTTGATCAAAAAATTGATTTGCATTTAAACCAGTTGCATATTCACATGTAAGACTACCGTTATTATATTTAACCTTTACTCCATCAAATCTTCTTGAAGCAGTTCCTGTTTGTAAATATTTTTCTATGGATTTTTCTAAATTAAAGCTTTCATCTTCAAAATCTAATTTTCTTTTTAATAAAGGCTTAATTTGATTATTATATTTATTATTTTTTTTTGGAAAAATCTGTAAATTTTTATTTTCTATTAAAAATAAATTTGAATAATATTTTGAATGAAGTTTATCTCCTAATATTGTATATGCTGAATTATTACTTTGAGTACTAATATTATTATTATTTTTTATATTTGAAAAAGTATTTCCATCTTTTATATTATTATTATATTTTTTACGAAGAGTTATTTGATTTTTAAATGGATTTTTTACTTTGTTTAAAGCATTTTTATTTGGTAGAATTACATTTTTTGGAGATATATCAAAATCAAATATATTGTTTTGGTTGTTGTTTTTCATTTCAGAATTTTGATCATATGATTCTTCAGTATTTAGGATATACATTTTTTTTTTTTCTGAATTTTTTAATTTTGATAATAGCATTTCTTCTTCTTTTTTTCGAAAATTATCTGTTTTAATACTATTATTATTTTCATTTATTTCATTATTTTCCTTCATATTATTATTTTTTTTTATTTCATTGTTATTATTATTTATATTACCATCATTTTCATTCATATCTTTATTTTTTTTGTTAATATTACTATCTTTAACAACATTTTTTTCATTTTTATTTTTGTTGTTTTCCTTGATTTCTTTGTTTATATTATTATTATTTTGAATAAAATCATTATCTTCAAAATTATTATTTATATTCATCATTTGATTTATATTATTTTTTGATTTTTCTCTAGGTGAATTTTCATCATTTTCCTTTTCTTCAACAATTAAATTTGGTCCAATTAACAAATTATAATTGGCATTTTTTTTATTTGAATCTAAAATTAAATTACTAAAATAATTATTATTATAATTAATAATATTATTAAAATTCTTTTTAACATTTTCAATTTCTTGTATAAAATCTTCATTTTTTTTAGCATTAGAAATAAATATTTGTTTGATCATTTTTAATTGAGATTGACCTATTTTAGTTTCATTTAAAATTCTTCTATTATCACTACTAATAATTTCTTCACTAAAAATAGTTTGAGTATTATTATTATTCAAAAATTGAATGTTATTATAATTCATTAAATTATCTTCATTAACATTTTCCACAATTTTAACTTCTTCTTTATTGTTTAAAGATTCAATAGAACTATAATAATTATTATTATTATTAAATAAACTTTTATTATATTGATTATTAGAAGAATTAAAATATATAGGATCTTTTAAAGTCACAATTGCACTACATTTCCTATTTGGTTTTCCTCTTAATGACATACTTTTTTTAGAAACAACTTTAATAAATTTTTGAGAAATATCATTTCCAAAAGTAACTGACATTCTTCTTGTTGGAAGTTTAATATTCTCCTCATTTGGTATTTGATTTATAGTATTTGTTTTTTTTATATTATCGTTTATTGTATTTTCTTCAAAATTTTTTAAAAAGTTTATTGCATTTTCATTTATAACATTATTATTTGCCATTTCATAATTTGAAGATAATAAATCTCCTAATAATAATGTTAATTGGGAATTTATGTTATTTAATGATTCATTATCATTTTTTATTTTTTCAAATACTTGATTTAATAATTGATATGAGAAATAATAATGTAGATATTCATAGAAGAAATTAGTAGAAAATTGTTTTAATAAATCTTCCGGAGGAATATTATTATTATTTTCAATTTTTGAAAATATATCATTTAAATTTTTTATATATTCATCATATATATTATTATAAGTTTCATTTGGATTTTTTAAATTTTTTAATATCATTTTATTTATTTCATCAAAAAAATTTTGTTTATCAGAATTATTAATATAATTTGAAATTAATTCATTAAAATTATCATTTTGAATAATTAAATTATTTGAAATAATATTTCCATTATTATTAATCTTCAAATTTTCTTCTTGTATCCCTTCTAAAATATTTTTAATTTTATAATACAAATTTTTAATTGAATGTTTTTTATCATAATTATCTCCTTCAGAAAAACTACTAAAAGAATTATTACTATTTCTATTTTTTAATTTTTCAATTTCTTCATTTTTTTCTTTAATTTCATTATTTAATTCTTCAATTTTATTTTCCAAAATATTTTTTTCTTCTCTCATAACAGCACAATTAATACATTCCCCAATTTCACTAGTATAATTACCATAAGTATGATTATAATTATCATCATTATCTTTTTCTCCTTTTTTTAACCTTAAAATTTTCTGATTAGCAATTTCTAATTTTTTATTTAATTTATAAACCATTTGTTGTAATTCTTCATAAGAATATTTAATATTAACTTTAACTTTATTTTTAATAGTTTTAGCTCTTTGAGCAAATTGTAAACTAGAAATACTTTCATCTAAATTATAAGAATGAGGTGAACAAGTAACAATTAAACTTGTTTTAAAATTTCCACCTAAACTTTCTTGTAAAATTCTAGTTAATTTACTATCTCTATAAGGAATATGGTCTGAATTAGAAGTTAAAGCATGAATAACATTACCTAAAGCAGATAAACTTAAATTTATTTTTTTAGCTTCTTCTAAAGTTTCTCCAACTGCTCCTGTTTTAGAAACTTTTTCACTTCCTGCTAAATCTACTAAATTTAATATACCTTTTTTGATTATATTTTCCTTTTTAAATTGTTGTAATACTTCTAATATCATTATTGAATGAGATCTACTTGATTGTTGATTTAATTTTGTTTCTCCTACTTTTCTATTACTTTCAGCTATTTCAGTATAATAAATAAAATCATCAATTGAACTAAGGTAAACTTCACTTAAATTATCTATAAAAATTCCTCTTGTTGGACTTTCTTTAATATGTAAATTTTTTTCTCCTGTTAATAAATCATAAATAACTTCTTTATATATTTGAACAAAACTTAATTTAAATTGAAAACTAATATTTTCATCAGATGTTTCTACATAACTAAATATATCTTGAATTATTCTTGGAATAACACCTTTAATATTCTCATCATTAATATCATTACCATACATTGTAAAAGTTTTACCTGAACCACTTTGTCCATAAGCAAATATAGTTCCATTATAACCTTCCATTATATCTTTAACTATATCTTTTCCTATATTTTCATATATTTCAATTTGAGGTGTTTTTTCTTGAAACACTTTATCAAATTTAAATGAAGGACCATTTTCTATATTTGGGCTATTTAAATTTATATTAAAGGCATTGTTATTATTATTATTTGTTTTTTTTGTTTTTATTGTTACTATATTATCATTTTGGTATTCTGGAGTTATGTAACCAATATTATTTTTTAATAAGGATAATTCCATTTCATTTAATGGACGAAATCTACAATATACTTTTACATTTTTATTTCTTTCTTTTGTTTCATCTGTAATATAACTTTTTTTTGGAGATAAATTTAAATTACTATTATTATTTGTTTGAATACTATTATTTGAATTTTGAGTAATAAAATTTTGGAGATTTTGATTGTTTTTATTTGGGCTATTTTTATTATTTTGATTATCATTTGGATTTATTTGGATTATGTTTTTTACTGTTTGATTTTTTTTATTTGTAATTATTATTGGTTTGTTATTTTCAGTCTTTAATTTTTTTGAATCTTCTTTTTGAAATTGTATTGTTAATTGATGGTTTCTTGGATTGGATTTTCCTTTAAATCCTAATGGAACACTTGTTGTGTATGATCTTTTAAAGTTTTTAGTTCGATTTTTATTTTTCATTTTTTTAATTTATTGTTTTAATATTAAAATCAATTTTTATATATTTTAAACTTTTATATATTTTATAAAATCTATTTTTTGTCTCAATTTTAATGAGATAAATTCAATGAAATTTTTGAAATGATAAAAAAATGTTATTATTTTTGTCAATCATTTATTTATAAATTTTATTAACTGTTATTATTAATTCAGTAATAATTTCAATATAATCTGTCAATTCTATTATTAAATTTAACAAAAGAATTAAGATTATCTTCAATAAAAAGCAATAATACACCATTTATTCAATAATTAATAGTAATTGTCTCCAATTTTTAAAATTTTATGAGGATTATCTTTAATTAATAACATTTAACATATTGATTAATAATTTTATTTCAATGAATATACAAAATATTTTCAACTTCTACATTATGATAATATTTCTCTATAAATATAAAATAAAAAACTCATTTGTTTTAACCATTTTATTAATATAGATTTGTTTATATGCTATTTTCATAAGCAATAAAATCTTTTCAAGATAAGAAAAATAAAATAAACATTTTCAAAAAAAATAATAAATAAACCTTATCTTCAAAATACATATTATTTAAATAATTCTCTTTTTTAAAAAAAAACCGAAAAATAACAAAAAAAAAAAATAAAAAATATTTTTAAAAATATAACTAACTAAAAAAAATATTTTTTCAAAAAAAAATGTCAGATGAAAATGAAATTCCTCCAGATCTTTTAAACGACATAAGATTAACATTTGACTTATATAAAAATGAAAAGGAGAAAATATCAAAATTAAAATTAAGAACTCTTCTTTTTTCATTTTGTATGTATAAAAGCAGTGCATCAGATATAAATGAATATATAGAATCAGAAACAGATCCAGATAAAGAAGAATTTGATTTTGATATAGTTTGTATTCTTGTTAATCAAAAATTAAAAAGTGCAAAAAATAAAGATGCTGATGAAATATTTAATTATATGATTACGAATAAAAATGATAAAAATGATACTGAAAATTTAAAAAGTGAAGATTTTTCTAAAGCATTTAAAAAATATGGCATTGATGCTAGTGATGCTGAAATTAGAGAAATGATGAAATATATGACTTCTAATAAAAAAAAAGATGAAGATTCTGAACAAGAAGAAGAAGAAGAAGAAAATGAAGAAGATATTCCTGAAAAAATTACGAAAGTTCAATTTAAAAAATTTTATACTGCTGATAAGTAGATTTAAATCTTGTTTTTAAAATGTTTTTTGAAATTTATTTATTGACGATTTTTTTATTTTTTTTGTTTTTTTTAAATATTTTTTAAAATATTCACAAAAAGAAAAGGAATTAAATGAAAAATAAATAGAGAAATAATGATAATATTGTTAAATTGTATTATTAATATTATAAAAATGTTATTAAGAAGAAAAAGGATTATAATACAACTGAATGTAAATAAAATAATTATTATCAATGTATATAGATGAAGAAGTTCCTTGGAAACACAATAAATAAAAGATTATTACACAAAGATAATGTAAAAAAAATTTTAAAAATTTATGGAAAAATAAACTTAGAGTAGATATTCTTAAATCTAATATATTAAATTTAATTCTGGATATCTTGATAATCCAGGATAAAGAAAGAAAATTTATTTTAATTTATTTTGTCATCACTTTATGTCTTTTTATAATATTGATTGTTTGAATAAATTTAATTTTTATATAATTTTTAAATTTAAATTAATTTATTAAAAAAATGTTAATGGCTCCTTCAAAAGGAAATGATGATAATAATAATAGTAATAATAATAGTAAAAATAATAAAAACAAGGAGAATAATATAAATGGGAATGAAAAAATCAACAGATTTATTAATGAAATTAATTATGCTATAAATAATAAAGAAGAATTAAAAAACATTAGGGAAATTTATCAAGTTATTTATGATTGCCTTTTCACTACAATTTCTTTAAAAGATTTTATAGGATTGTCATTAAATACTATTATTTCTTCTTTACAAAATTATATTATTTCATTTCAGGAAAATTTAAATGAAGAAATATTAGAATTAATGGAACAAATAATGTTTATGTGTCTTTTTCACTTCCACTTAAAAATTATTAGTTTAGGTTATTCAATTTTAAAATTTTTACTTGAAATAACTGATTTTTCATATCAGGAAGAATTATTAATGAATATCATTAAAATTATTCAAATAATAAATTTAAAAAGAAATATTGGAAATGGTATAAATTCAATAACTTCTGTAATAATATCAAATTTATCTTCTTCTTTATTTTTTATTATAAATAATCAAAATTCAAATCAAAAAGTAAAAAAAATCTTTGGTGAATTCATTTTAAAAAATATAAGTGAAACTAATTTCATATATTTATTAACATTATCATGTTCTTCAGATAATAATTTTTCTTCATCTCTGAATACAGATATGATAAGAGATATATTAGATAAATTTAAAATAGAATTAAATAAGAAATTCAATCAATTAAATGATTATATAAATAAAAATTATGATAATCCTAGCTCTTCAAAATCAATATTAGAACAAATATTCGACAAAATTGGATGTGTTTGTAAAATTATTGATTCATTTACTATAAGAGGACATAGAACTTATAATATAGATAAAATTATAAAAAATTTAATTCCAATAAGCAGAAAAATTTTAAATGTTTTATTTAGTAAAATCAATAATGAAAATATAATATTATCAATAGAAACAATTTCAAATATAATAAATTTTATCGATGCTATTGATTCTTTTGACAATGAATATATATTAAAAACATTAAATTGGAATCAACAAATCTTAGAAAATAATATTGAATATTTAATAAGTACATACCAAATAATAGAAATTTTAACAAAAATCACAATAAAAAATCAAGATAATGATAATAACAAAAATAATATATGTTTAATTATTATACAAATTATAGAAAATATTTTATCAATGAATAATGTTTTAATTGATATTTCTGTTCCTTATTATTTAATCAAAATTAAAAATTGTGTGGATAAAATTCAAAATGATTTTATAATTGAACAAAATAAATTTCCAAAAACTTATAATTTTTTCAATGATGAATGTAATATATCAGAAATTAAATATGATAGAGAAAATTTTGATTTTTATATTAAAGAATATATTAAGTCAATTAAAGAATCTAATGGTGAAAGCGATAATTATTTTGATTATAATTTTATTGGAAATTGCATTGAAAAATTTGAAGAATTTAAAAACTCAATGAAAAAAATATATAATTTAAACAATCCAACTGATACTGATAATAAAATAGAAAATTTTAAAAAAAAAATAAAATGTAAAAATTTAAAACCTGAGGAATTTGAGTCATTCTTTTTAGAAACTTCTATTGAAATGTTTAAAGAATTATTTAAACAATAAGATAATAATTTATAAAATTTAAAAAAATGAAAAATATAAATACGATATTTTTAATTCCTGAATATATATATAAAAATTAAAATTAATTTTTTTATGAAAAAAAGTTTGTTTATAAAAACTAATTTTTTTTAATTAAAATTTTAATAAAAACATAGAAAAATCATATAAACATTGATTTTCTTTTGAAATTGCTATATATTCTAAACAATTAACAATACTATAGTAAATAAAAGGGATAATAAAAGAAATAATAAAATTACAAACCAGACATAAAGATAAATTTATTAAAGTTTTTTTACTTGAATAAATTTGAAAGAAAACACTAACAAAATACCAAGTTACTCCAGTTAATAAAAAAGATAAAATAAAAAAAATAATAATTTTACATTCTATTTTTGATTTTATTTTAATTTCAAAATCATCATTTTTTTTATTAGGTTTTCTTTCAAAATCTTCTATTTCACTTTTATATTCCATAAAACAATCAATTATTTTAGTAATAAAATAAGAACAAAGAAGAGAAGAAATTGCAATTAAAAATTCATCTTTACCAATAAAAATTGTCTTTTTTTGATATAATCTTTTAATATGAGAATTAAAATCAAATAAACAACAAAAGAAAATATCAAGTGATAAAGTAAGAATAAATAAAGATATTTTATATACAACAATATCATATTTACCATTATTAAATAAAGATATTACTTTATGTTTATTTCTTATAGTAAAACAATATAAATCTGAATATGTTATTCTTGAAAAATCTGAAAAATCATCATTAACTGAATTTTCTGTATTTTTAATATTATTATTTTTTTTATCAAAATGTATTTTATTATGTCTATATTTTTTTTTTAGATTATTATAATATTCTTCAATTGAACGTCCTACTTTATAAACAAAATATTTATTTTTTTTAACTTCATCATAATCATTTAAATTATTTGTTGTTGCTTCTTCTGTTTTTTGAATTTCATTTGGTGTACTTTTATTAAAATAATTTTGAATTGACTTTTTATTTAAATTATTTTTATTTTTTAAATGCAAACTTTTACTCGGAGGATTAATTGGTATTTCTAATGATAAAGCTAGTTTTTTAAAGCCATTTATACAAAACATAATACAATCAGTAATTTGGATAAGAAAACAACCTAATATTACATAATTACCAACATTTTTTTTTAAAAATTCTGAAGTGAAAGGTGAAATATGACATTTCATAACTTGAAAATTTTTATCTTTAATTACTTTTTCTTCTTTATATTTCTTGTAAGTTTTTTGTGAATATTCAGAAAAAGAACTTAAATTTGAACAAACACAATCTACTTTATAATTTTCAAGATCAATATTTGTTATATTACAATTTTCTTCACAAAAATAATAATTTGAATTATTATGATATAATTCATATCGATCTTCAAGTAGAATATCATAACTATCGTTAGAGCATTTTACACATATGTCATTATAAAACTTATTTGATTTAGAATAATAAAGAATATCAATAGAATCATTTTTATATTTTTCAAATACATAATCCATTAAAGTAGAGTTTTTAAAAGATTTTGTCACTGAAACATTTTTGCATATTTCATTTTGATATTTTACTCCATATTGATTATATAATATAAAATCAAATTGAGGAGTCATTACATCATTTCTTTTAAATTCAAATAAAGATATATAAAAAACATAATTTTCATAAATCGCATTGGATTTTCTTATTTCATTTAAACATTCATCTAAATTCAAATAAGTAATATTATATTTATCAATTAAATTTTTATATTCTTTTAATCCATTTTCAGTTGAATTGTAAAAAGCAAAATTAATATTATCATTATAAACATAAATATTAGAAGGAGGATTAACAGAAATAATATAATTAGTGATTCCTTTATAAAAATTATCAAAATCATTAATTTCATGACATTTTCTATTTAAACCATCAGGAAGAGTATTTTGAGGACATTTAGAATAACATTTTTCTTTATAATAATAATATATTTTTTCATTATTATTTGCATTAATACAAGAACTTACACATTCATTAGTATCTATTACTAAATAAGGATAATCAGTATCACATTTATCAATACATATATGTTCAATTTTATCTGTATCTCTTCTCCAATATTTATTACATGAGGTAACACAATTATTTTGATGATAAATATCAAAAATTAATCCAGTTTGGCAAGTTTTACAATTATGCTCTGTTCCACTTCCTAGTTCTATACATGTTTTACATGTTCTATAACATTCTTTCCAAAATTTAATAGGCGGAGTTGAAGAATCTGAAGTTAAATAATAACCATTAGTTAATTCTAATATTGTTGTTGAATTATAACAATTAAAAGGCTCTGTATTTCTACCTTCAAGGTAATAATATTCACTTATACATTCTTTACATTTATGATCTGATGGGGTGTTTAAAATTGAACAATGTAAACATGATTCATTACAAGTGTAAATAGTAATTGTATCACTGTATATGTCACTAATTAATTCATTAGTTGAATCATAAATAATAAAAGAATATGAATATGTTCCTCCTGTTTGAAAATTAAAAATAATTTTTTCATCATCAAAAGAATAATATTGTGTAGTTACTAAATTTTCACTAGAACCTGAATTTTTATATTTGAAAGTTCCTTTAGATGGTAATTTAAAGATTTTTATTTGCTTATTTTGACATTGGTCAATTCTTTCAAAAATATTTATATCTGTGTTTATATCAAAACTAAATGGATGAATAAAAGAACAAAGAATCGGTGTTAAATCATAAAAACCTATTTTTCTGTTATTATATGAATAATAGGTAATCCTTATTTTATTAATCATTGAAACAATAAAAGGCATTCCTCTAGTTTCCCCTATATTAATCGTATATACTTCTCCCATAAATTGAAAATCTTCATTAAATACTTTATATTTAATATTATTATCTTTTACACAAACTAATAAATAATTATGACTTATTGCTCCAATATTAAAATCACTAAAATTCGGGTCACAATCTTCTAATATAATTTGATTTGTTTTACTTGTTATTTTTATTGAAGTAGTTGATTCATGTTCACATAGTATACAATAAATATTATTGATATTATTACTATCAGTTAAACTATAACAAATATAAAATTTATTTTCATTAATGTTATAGATCTTTTGAACTTTTGATGTAATTCCACAATTAATATTTAACTGAGGTAAATTATAATTTTTAATTGAAGCTTGAGAATAATCTTCTTGAATATCTGAATAATAAATATTAGCATTACATCCATTGGTTCCAACATAAACGCAAATAATATGAGAATAATCAGAATTAGAAAAACCTTTACAATCAATTGTATTTCCTCTTATTGGATTTGATTTTATAATTTTATTTATTCGAAATCCAGGCACAACAAAGTTAAATTGTACAAAATTAATTAATGAGTCATTATCTACCCATGTTGCATAATAATAATAAGTTCCATCTATTGTTTTTACTTGAAAAAAACATATATTACCATTTGATTTTAAATAAAAATTTTGAGTCAATACTTCTCTGACATCATTATATATTGGATGAAATAAAAAAGAAAATGAAGGAAAATCGACTTTAGTTGTAATTATGTAATTTTCTTTTTTTAAAGGAGTTCCAGTTTCACTAGAATGGAGAAAATCATTATTCAATGAAGAAAGAATAAGGTGATTTGTTGATGTTGAATATAATAATATTGTTTGTTTACATAGATAATATACTTCGTTTGAAGAGTCTTGAAAAGGAATTGGATATTCACAATCATCAGTATAATAGTCAATTGAAAGAATCTTTTTTATTTGTAATTGAAAAAAAAAAAAATCATGTAAATTACCATTTTAAATTAATTATACTTTCATGAAAAAAAATTTTATTTATAAAAAATTATAGATATAATGTGTTTTTTGCTTAATAATTGTGTTAATAATATTTTAATTGTTGTTAAAAGATTGTTAAATAATACCATTTTCTTTTGTTTTTTTATTCAAATCTTAAAAATCTTTGAAAAAATGAATCTTTTTATTGAAGTTAGTTTGACATTATTTTATAATTAATTATTATTTAACTAAAAAAAGTAATGAATATTAATTTTTTTTTTTAATTTAAGGAAATTTAAATATTTTAATTTACATAAATCAGAAAAATTTAAAACAATAATTAATAAAATGTAACACAATCATCTCGAAATTAACAAAATTTTCAAAAAAAAAATCTTATTTAAAAAATTGAAATTATTTGAAAAAAAATCAATAAAATTTTAAAAAAAAACAATCTTCAAAAATATAAAACATACAATTGAAAAAAAAACAAAAAAAAATAAAAAATGTCATTAATAAAAGGAGGAAAAGGTAAAGGAGGTAAGAAGATATCATTAATGAAAAAGATTCCTCAATCAAAATCAAGTAGAGCAGGTCTTCAATTTCCAGTTGGAAGAATTCATCGTTTTCTAAAAAATTATATAAATGCAAAAAATAGAGTAGGAATTTCAGCAGCAGTATATACAGCAGCAATATTAGAATATTTAACTGCTGAAGTTTTAGAACTTGCAGGTAATGCTTCAAAAGATTTAAAAGTTAAAAGAATAACTCCTAGACATTTACAATTAGCTGTTAGAGGTGATGAAGAATTAGATAATTTAATTAATGCCACTATTGCAGGAGGAGGTGTTATTCCTCATATTCATAAAAGTCTTATTGTTAATAAAAAAAAATTATATTAATATCTTTTTTAGTTTTTTCCTGTGACATTTTTTTAAATATTAATTATTTATATTTTTTTCAATAAATTTAATTTAGTAATATTAAAAATATTTTAGAAAGAAAATTATATAATTAAATAATTCATTTATTAAAAAAACAATTAAAAATTAAAAAATAAAAACCAAAAAAATTTATTTTCCTAACTCATGTCTAATAATTGCTTCTTGATATTTAGTTTCATCACATTTACATTTAGGATGATGAATATTATTTAAATTACTATCTCCAAAATTATAAAATCCATAATTCATTCCAGCATGAGCAGGACTTTTAAAAAAAACATTTGGAGAAACTTTTCGACTTTTATGTTTTTCCATATCATAACTCATAACTTCAAAAGAATTATATTGTTTAGCTAATTTAGCAGTTTCATCTAATTTATTTCTACAAATATGAAGAATATTAATTAATTCTTCAAAAGATAAATTATCATTTGGATTATTTTTTCCTGAATTTAATATAAAAAATGCAACTTCTTTATCTAAAGGAGAAAAGCCCATTGTTTTTGTTATTATATCTTTTATATCTGATATTGTTATTTTTCCTTTTTCTTTTTGAATTTGATTATATCCTCTTCTGTAATCTTCGTCTGAATATAAATTAAAACCTATATATTTTATTTTTTATTTTTTACATCCTGCATTTACTAATGTTGCTTTTATTAAACTTTCTGGTCCAAGAGAAGTTAAACCAAAAAATGACATTTTTTTATTTTATTTTTTAAGGTTTAAATATATTATTTATTAATTTAATAAAATATATTAATTTACTTATTTATTGGGTTTTTCTTTTGTTTTATTTTTTGAATTTTTCTTATTTAATGAAATAGACAAAGTATTTTTTAATATTTTTGAATTTTGTGTTTTGAAATTTTTTGAGTGATAATTAGTGATAATTTTATCATTTTTTTTATTTATTAAAGATTTTGAATTTCTGTTTAAGAGATTAAGATTACTTTTAATATTCATTAATATATTTTCATTATTTATGGATTGTTTTAAATTATTTTTCAAAAATTGTTTATTATTTTCTCTATTAATTTCAATTGTTGAACAACAATGTTCTTTTTTCTTTTTAATACCATATAAAAATTTATTATTTTCAATAATTAATTTTAATGAATTTTGAGTCATTGAAAAATTACTTAATAAACTTCTTTTTGAATAAAAGCTAAAATTATTTTTTAAATTTCTTTTAATAATTTTAAAATTTGGTTTCAATGTTTTATCAAAATTACTTGTTTCATTTTTATTTTCACTTTCAAAAATTTTATTACAAAAAGCTTTATTATCAAAAGAGGAAAAATTATTAATTTTAGTTAAATTATTATCAACATTTCTTGAAAAATTGGAAGTTTTTTCTAACTTTATATTTGAAGTATCTTTTGTTAAATTATATAAACTTGAAAAATTTCTACTTTTTTTAATTGCGCCTTTATTTCTTATAAAGGATTTTTTATTAATTTTTGAAATACTTCTAAATAATGATTTTTCTTTATTTTTAGATAAACTTTTATTATTGAATAAATTACTTTTACTATTTGTTTTACTTTTAGAATTACTATTCTCTTTTTTTTTATATTGGTAATTATTTATTTGATGAAAAATATCTTTTGATTTATTATTTATTGAAACTGATATTTTTCCTTTAATTGCGTTTTTAATCTTTTTTTCTTTATTTTTTTTTTGATAATAATCTGGCTTTTTATTTAAATAACTTTTATATATTTTTTGAAAATAATCTTTTTTATTAAAATCATTTATAAGATTCCTAATTGTTGATTTATTTGATTCAATTATATTATCATCAATTCCAGTATCAATATAACTTATAGAATTATTATTTGATATAGTTTCAATTTTTTTTTTAATTGAATTACTAAATATAATTTCAATGTTCATTTTTTCTTTTAATACATTTTTTGAATCATTCTTTTTATAATATTCTTTAAAATATATTCTTCCTTTTTCTTCATAATATTTCATTAATATTTTATTTACTTTAAATTCACAAATCATTGGATTTACATAAAAATGTAAATATTCATTGTAACAAAAGTAAAATACTGGTAAACGTTCTCTAACTTCATTTATTTTATAAGTTCTTTTTAAATACTCTTCAATATTTCCATAAATTAATTGATCTTTAAAAACTGATAAAATATGAGTATTTGATTTTGTAATTAGTTTTTTTAAAATTTTTGTGTCATATTTTGTTTTTGTACAATTATATTTTTTATATAATTTTTTTCTTGATATTTTAATAAAATTTAATAAAATATTTGAATCATGATTAATTACTTTATTAATAATCTTATTTTTTTTAATATCAGTAAACCTAATAAATTTCCTTAAATTAATTTTATCACTCATTTAATTTAAAAAATATAATAAATAAAAACTTTTTAAAAATTCAAAAAAATCAAAAAAAACTTGATAAGTTAATTTTCTTTATCTATCATTAATTTTAATTATTTAAATAAAATATAGAAAAAAATAATAATATATATCATCTAATCTAATTAAAGAACCTGTATATTGAATAATATCAATATATCTTTAAAGAAATTATTATTCTTTTTTCAACCTCAAAAAAAAAATGAATTATTATAGAAAAACTATAATTTTTGAAGAATAAATGATTTTTATCAATTTAAAAATTGATTCAAGCAAACAATAACATTCAATTCAGTTATTAATTTATTTTTTGAATTTATCAAATAATCTTTAAATTCAAGTATTTTTATTTTTAATTGAATTTAATAGCTCAACTTTTCAACAAATAAAAAAAGTATTCTGTTATAAAATATAAATGAATAAGTTTATTTAAACTATTAAAATTTAATTTGAAAAGGAGGAAATATATTTACTTGTAAAGATTTAACACTTTGAACATATAATGAAAAATAAGTAACCTTAACTTAATATTAACATTATTATTTTTATTAACGAAATCAAATAAACCTTTTTAAATAAATGATGATTAAAAATATAAAAATTTAACATAAATTCTTTTAAATTATAAAAAAAAGAATCTTAAAAAAATAAAAATTTAAAAAAAAAATGATTGATTTAAATGATTATGATTTTCAACATTATTTAAAGATAAAACATAATACAACTCAACATCTTCAATCAACAGAAACTTCATCAAAGCAAAACACAGAATTTACATATAATAATTTAATTCCAATTGGAAGTGGTTCATTTGGAAATGTATATAAAGCAGTTTGTGATCAAACAGGAGAAATTGTAGCAATAAAAACAGTTTATCAAGATTCAAGATATAAAAATAGAGAATTATCAATATTATTAGAATTAAATCATATAAATACAATATCATTAAAAAATTATTTTTATACTTCAAAAAAAAAAAATTCAAATGAAAATGAAAAATATTTAAATGTAGTAATGGATTATTTTCCAGAAAGTTTATCTCATTTTATTCGTCATCATTCATTTAATTCTCAAAATCCAATTTCATTAATAGATTTAAAATTATATGCATATCAAATGTTTCATGCTTTGAATTATTTAAATTCAGTAGGAATATGTCATAGAGATATAAAGCCTCAAAATATATTAATAAATGAAAAGGAAAAATTAATTAAAATATGTGATTTTGGTTCAGCTAAAAAATTAAGAAAAGGAGAAAGTAATGTTTCATATATTTGTTCTAGATATTATAGAGCACCTGAATTAATATTTAATGCTAATGAATATACTAATTCTATTGATATGTGGAGTGTTTGTTGTGTTTTATGTGAAATGATTTTGGGAAAACCTTTTTTTCCAGGTGAAAATTCTACTGATCAACTAGTTGAAATTATCAAAATTATTGGGACTCCTAATAAAAAAGATATATATAAAATGAATTCTGAATATAAGAAATATAAATTTCCTTTAATTAAATGTTTTTCATTAAAATTTGTTTTTAAGGATTTTATGAATTTTTTAGGTGATGATTTTATTAATTTAATTCAAAAAATTTTCATTTATGATCCAGAAAAAAGAATCAAACCTATTCAGGCTTTATGTCATTGTTTTTTTGATGATTTAAGAAAAGAAGGAATAATTGAAGAAAAATTCAGGAATTTGATTTTTTCTTTTTCTAAAGAAGAAATTAATTGTGATAAAGAAAATATTATTTTTAATTATTTAATTCCTGATTGGTTTAACCATAAAATATGAATTTGATATTAAAAAACTAATATAAATTTTCACAATATAATAAAGTTTTTTAGTTTGATTGGGGTGTATATAATTTTTTTGTATCAAAAAACACAAAAATATTTAT
>JAEEGI010006253.1_pt1 | contig 26936 bp, 20 predicted proteins | sample 8958751 | NCBI WGS metagenome assembly JAEEGI01 (sample SAMN16246545, study PRJNA631951) | gut metagenome | biome: gut microbiome; feature: rumen; material: KS-attached | host: Bos | place: Iran: Karaj | collected 2018-10 | reverse complement strand
ATCCGCTTTACGAAGTGACTGAGGGCGAAGCTTATTTCAATGGCAAGAACCTCCTCGAGATGAAGCCTGAGGACAGGGCGCACGAAGGTTTGTTCCTGTCGTTTCAGTATCCTGTGGAGATTCCTGGTGTCTCAATGACCAACTTCATGAAGGCTGCCATCAACGAGAAACGCAAGTATCAGGGATTGGATCCCATGAATGCTGCCGAGTTTTTGAAGCTGATGCGCGAGAAACGTAAGATCGTAGAACTCGACTCAAAACTGGCTAATCGTTCTGTGAACGAGGGCTTCAGCGGTGGTGAGAAGAAGCGCAATGAGATCTTCCAGATGGCGATGCTGGAGCCCAAGCTCAGCATCCTCGACGAGACGGATTCAGGTCTTGATGTCGATGCGATGCGTATCGTAGCCGAAGGTGTCAACAAGCTTCAGACCCCTGAGACCTCATGCATTGTCATCACTCACTATGATCGCCTGCTCGAGATGATACGTCCACAGTTCGTGCATGTGCTCTACAAGGGGCGCATCGTGAAGACTGGCGGTCCTGAGCTGGCTGTACAGATTCAGGAGCATGGCTACGATTGGATCAAGGAAGAAATAGGAGAAGAGTAACTTAAGTGAAAAGTGAATAGTGAAAAGTGAAAAATTTGCTACCGCACTTGAAATGCAGTCAGAACAACAATATATAGAACTATACGAGCAGGCGAGGCAGGTCATTTTTGATCATGCCCCTGAGGCGATGAATGCTATGCGCGATCAGGCCTTTGAAGACTTCAAGGCCCAGGGCTTCCCGTCTAAAAAAGTAGAGCGTTATAAGTACACTGATATTCAGAAGCTGTTTGAGCCCGACTATGGTGTAAACCTGAATCGCCTCCAGATACCTGTTGATCCTTACAACGCCTTCCGTTGCGATGTACCTAACTTGAGCACGAGCCTCTATTTCGTGGTCAACGATATGTTCTTCCACGACGAAAAGCCAAAGGGACACTTGCCAGAGGACGTTATCATCGGCTCTATGCGCGACTATCCAGAGTTGGTAAGCAAGTACTACACCAAGTTGGCCAAGACCGTCGAGGATGCCATTACGGCGCTTAACACGATGCTGGCACAGGATGGTATGCTGGTTTATGTACCTAAGAACGTGAAGGTGGATCGTGCCATCCAGGTTATCAACATCCTGAAGGCTACACCACAGAACGCTCAGCGTCAGGTGCCCGATTTGATGGTAAATCGTCGTGTGCTGATTATCCTTGAAGAAGGCGCAGAAATCAAAATGCTGTTCTGCGACCACGCTGCCGACGATCGTAACTTCCTGGCTACACAGGTTATCGAGGCTTATGTTGGTGAGAATGCATCGTTAGACCTCTATTGCATGGAGGAAACACATCATAAGAATGTTCGCGTGAGCAATGTCTATATCGACCAGCAGGCCAACAGTCGTGTAAACCACAACGTCATCACCCTGCACAATGGTATCACCCGCAACAAGCTCGACCTGACCTTCAGTGGCGAAGGTGCTGAGTGCCAGTGCTACGGTTGTGTGATTGCCGATAAGCAGCAGCATGTGGACAATAACACGCTGATAGTTCACAAGGTGCCTCACTGCAACTCGCAGGAGCTTTACAAATATGTGCTCGACGAAAAGGCTACAGGCGCTTTTGCAGGTCGTGTACTGGTAGAGCACGGTGCTCAGAAGACCACCTCGCAGATGACCAATCAGAACCTGACGGCTACGAAGGAGGCACGGATGTACACCCAGCCGATGCTGGAAATCTATGCCGACGATGTGAAGTGTGCCCATGGCTCGACTGTTGGTCAACTTAACGATGCCGCCCTCTTCTACATGCGTCAGCGTGGTATCTCACTTGCTGAGGCCAAACTCCTGCTGCAGAATGCCTTCATCAACGAAGTCATCGACCACATGCAGCTCGAACCTCTCCGTGATCGCCTGCACTACCTGGTAGAGAAACGATTCCGTGGCGAATTGAATAAATGTTCAGGTTGTAAGCTCTGTAAATAACTATAGCCATCCGAAAAGAAATATGCCAATATCCAGGCTTAGCTATGTACTTTCCCTGATGATGATGCTTCTGCCTTTTGTGGCTGTGGCATCTTCAGACAGTATCAAGTCAGCGTGTCCGTTGGTGAAAATCGATGTCGAGCGGTTGCCAGATCTGAACATCCCTCGCAACGGCCATTCTGCCGTTTGTATGAATGGTGAGGTGACGGTATTTGGCGGACACACCACAAACTTCGTGCTCACCCCTACGGCAGAGTACTACAAGGATGGCGAGTGGCATCTGATGGATATGGCCTATCCTCATGACAACGGACTTTGCATGGTGCTTCGCTCTGGTAAGGTACTCCTGGCTGGAGGAAGTGCCGAGCCGATGGGTGTAGGGCAGAGCTATCCAGTGGAGGAGTACGACCCTGAGACTCATACCTTCCGAGGCTTCAGCATTCTGAGCATGAAGCGCACGTTCGCCTCTGGCGTTGAACTGGACAGCGGGAGAGTTGTTATGTCTGGCAACTGGTATGCTGGCGATGCGATCGAGATGTTCGATGGCGACAGGACTTTTTCTCATGTCAAGGATGTCACTATAGGAAAGGCTTCACCTTATCTCCTTCGCACCTCTGACGGCGATGTCCTTATCCTGGGTAACGAAAGTTCGTATGATAAACCCGTCAGTAGCGACAGGATTGATCGTCTGAAGGGCGAGCCCTTGCACGTACCTTTATTAAATAAGTGGCAGCCGCTGAATTATCTGGCATCTTTCCCAAACGACCTCGGTCTCATTGGCGACTATACCTCTTTGCTGGCTATGCAGGAATGGAGTGAACATGACACCACTGCTTGGAAACCCGTCGATCGCGAGATGGCCTTCATGCTGGTGCGTGATACCGTGTTCTCGCTGTTGCCCACCACATGCCCAGTGCCAAAGACGGGTGTCTCGCCCTCTGACTCCATATTCTGGTATTCTCCCTTTATCGCTGACAGGAAAGCCCATCGGGGCTATGTGCATGGTGTCGACTTGCAGGGCCGCAGCTATGTGGTCTGCGTGGAGTACGACAAGACACCTGCGCCCATTACCCTCTATTATACCGATCCGTTGCCCGATGCCGGCTCTCCTATGATAGTGCTGACGGATGAAGGCGACCTGATGATTGTGGGCGGTCTTAATATTAACAAGAAAGTTGGTGGGGAACTCGATAATGACAACTTCTCGCCTCTGGCCTCCGTCTATCTCCTACATCTTGACGATAAGCCTGTAGCAGAGGCTGATTCGGCTGTGGCTGGACGCTGGTGGATATGGCTACTGGCTCTGCTGGCCATTATAGCCATTATCAAACTGTCCACTGTCCACTGTCCACTGTCAATTTTCCGTCGTCATCGCGCAGCGGAATCATTGACAACCTGTTCCACTGATTCTACTAACGATGAACTGATGCGCAGGATCTGTCTACTTATGGAGGAACAGAAACTTTATTTGAACAGCGAGCTGAAGCTTAATGATGTGGCAGATGCCTTGAATACCAATCGTAACCTCATCTCCAGTTGTATCAACAGCCAGCAGGGCATTTCCTTCTCGCAGTTTGTGAACGGTTATCGTGTTGAGTATGCCAAAGATCTGATACGTCGCAAGCCCGATATGAAGATCTCTGAGGTCTGGATGCAGTCGGGCTTCTCCACCGAGACCTCTTTCTTCCGTACCTTTAAGGCTGTCACAGGCATGACTCCCACTGAGTGGAAAAGCACAAATTGACTTACAGATGATCATTTGTTAGTCGATTGTGACGATTTGTAAGTCCTTTTAGGGGTATTATTGTTATTTTTGCAGCATATATGTCTTAGCCGCAAAAACAATTAAACAACAATATTCATTAAAAAGGAACGATTATGAAAGTAAAGTTTACCATCCTTTCATTCCTGTTTGCCTTTGCTGCTACGGCGGCTTGGGCGCAGGGCGATACCCAGCGCTTGGTGGTATGGCTGAAAGGTAACCAGAAGGTCTATCATGACCTGAATGACAAACCAGAGACTATGTTTGTTGACGGCAAGCTCTGGCTCAAGACCGACAAGGTCACAGCGAGCTATCCGCTTACCGATGTGCTTCGCTACACCTTTGAAGGTCCGATGACTGCCATCGAATCGCCGTCAGTACGTCCTGGCGAGATGCGTTTCTTGCAGGGCAAGGATGCGATGGCATTCGAAGGTCTGCCTGAAGGCACAGTCCTTGAAGTCTATTCGCTCGACGGCAAGAAAATCTCTACTGTAAAGGCTCAGAGTGGCCAGCGCACCGTCGTCTCTCTCGCCAACTATCCCTCAGGGACTTACATCGTAAAAATGGGTGATGCATCATTTAAATTCGTGAAGCAATGAAGACGAGACATTCTATATCCAGATATGTGCTGGCCCTCATCTTGATGATGATGGGAGCGCAGCAGTTGCAGGCACAGGATGCCTTCTACATTTATCGCAACGATGGCGACTTCAATGGCTTTTTCTTCGATGAAGTCATCCGCATGAGCTACTCGAAGACCGACTTGGAAGGAGAGGAGCACAATGAATATGTCATTCAGGAAGTCGAGACCAAAGACTCGCTTTATCGTATTCCCCTCTGCGCCATCGACTCCATCGGTTTCCAGCAGCCAGAGATACGATTCAGCAAGAAACTGAAAAACATTGACGCAAGCGGGCTGATGGATTATTTCCAATGGATTCGACTCCGAAGCAAGCAGATATGCTTCGATAGAGATAGTGAAATTCCTGCACATTTGATTCCCAACGTAGGCGATGTACTTGTCAGTTACGACGAGAGGATGGATGTAGAAGACGATGCCATAGCCGTTGGAATGGAAGATGTGGCAGATCAAATGGGAAGTTTTCGCTCCAATGGTTTCTTCTTGGGCAAGGTAACAGATGTGAGTCATGTTTATGATGGCACTCTTGTTATCGATTATGATTATGTGACAGAGATTGGTGACATCTTCGAGCAGTTCATCACCACTGAGCAAGTAGGTTACACGCCTGAAGGCAACGTCAGGCGCCGCATAGCTGGATTCAATTCTGATGGGACGCTACGCAATTCTCCTCGCAAAGCCAGTGGCAGCGCAGAATTAATCCTATTCAGTTTCTCCGGCCGCCTGCAAAAAGAGTGGAAACCCATGGATCATATGAGCATTACTGCAGGCATTGACATCAGTATGGAAGCCAAATTACAAGCAACTTATTCCATTACGGGAGTATTCGATCAGCATTTGTTCGTGAAACTTGAATTCAAGGAAAATTTCTCTGCTGGGGCAAGCATAGCTGCAACAGTCAGCACTGATGCGGAAATTCCTCTTACTCCCCCTCTTGGTGTTTTTCCTGCTATAAAGTTCCCTGCGGTTTTCCCAATATTTGAAGTGAATCCTATTCCCGTAGGTTTCGTGCGAGTACATGGACAAATAGAAGGAAAGATTTCCACGCCACAACTGAATATTGGCCTGGCGCAAACGGTTACCATAGATACTGACAATCCCTGGCTTATGTCCTTTGATTGGCGACAACAAGACAACGATGGGAACTACAAGGTTGTGGATGGCGATTTCACCGACTCTCCTGCAGCCCTTACCTTTTCGGGTTTCATCCAGGGTGGAATAAAGTCCACCTTAGGACTTTCCACCAACAGTTGGTTGGCCAAATTGCTCCACGCCGGCATCGGACTTGAGATCTATTCTGGTCCAAAGCTCTCAGGCTCCATTTCGACTGAGCTTTCCGGTTCATACCTAGAATTTTATCCTTGGTGCATTGATCGCGAGCTGAAGTACAAATGGCGTGTGGGCAAGAAAAAGGAAGAACGCACTCTTTGGAGCGACACAAAGCCTAACAAAGGCATACGTTTTTTATTGGCACCTGAATTCAAAAAGTCGGACGTCGTTCACAACAAAACAGCGAAGACTGTTACAGTCACCCTGCATCCTACGGGAAAAGTCTTCACCCGATCCTATATTGGCGTGGGAATAGTTCGGTCTGATCTGGATGTGATTAAAGATTATAAAGAGCTGTACTCTTATGGCGAGTGGTATACTCCCACAGGATCGAAAGACTACACAGGAATAATCAGTGTTGACACCCTGTGGTACGGCGAATATAGAGTATTTCCGAGCGTAATGATTGATGGACATCGAATTGAGGGATATTATTTGGACGATTTCATTCCTACTATTGAGATTCCTTATGAAGAGACTCATGACATACCTGTACCCGAGAAGATTGTTATTGGACCAAAGGGCGGATCATTCACATATAAGGCTAAGACCAACTTTCCTGAATATCATCTCCAAAGAGTATATGGTTATCAAACTTATGAAGATGGTACATCTTCAGTAGGAGGTATTGATTCTTCCAATTGGGTAACCGTAAGTATCAACCGACTTTCAGCAGAGGCAGGTCAAGCTGAATACGTCATCACCTTTACGGTAAAGCCGAATACAACATTGACTAGTCGCTATCATATTTTTAATGTTGGCTACGCTGAAAAACAAATAGAGATTTACCAGGACAATAAGGAAGAAGCCGAAGAATAAACATAGTCATTGTGACAAGCACCTGAGTAATGCCTCACTGCTCGAAAGAGTGGTGAGGCTATTGTATGCCCTCCCTGTAAAAGTATAGAGTGCAGAGTTCGCTGGTATTTTATTGAAGCTTAATTGGAAATGTTCTAGTGCAGTCCTACATTTGTTATTTCGCGTCCTGCAATATACGTTGCACGTCCTGCAATATATATCTCACGACCTGCAATATATATTGCACGACCTGCAATATAAATCCACATGCGTAAACGAAAAATGCTTCAGTGGATATTCTGACACCGCAGCATGGTCTATGAAAGATTATGATTCTGATGATAAATTAATGAAAGAAGACTCAGGTGTTTTTGGTATTTCAAAAAGGTTCGAATGGTCTTTTGTTCTGGTGCAGTCCTACTTTTGTTATGGGACCGAATTGAAAATGTTTCGACGCTACGCTAGGTAGATTGCTTCCTGCTGTTCCATTCTCACGTTCTTTGCCACTTTAACAACCTTTATTAGATATATAAAACATTTCTGTGACTTTGTTTGGAAAATTCGGAAATAATGTTTATCTTTGCACCGATTTAAGTATGAAGTCATGACAGTAGCAAGACACAGGCATATCATTCAGGCCATTGCTGACAAGGCAAAGGCTATTGTCCCGAAAGGAAGCGAGATTATTCTTTTTGGGTCGCAGGCTCGTGGCGATGCCCGTGAGGACTCTGACTGGGACATTTTAGTGCTACTCGATAAGAAGAGGGTGTCGCCTACAGACATTGACGAGGTGGCTTACCCCCTTAGAGAACTTGGTTGGGACTTTGGCGAAACTATTAACACCATCCTGTATACCAAGGAGGAATGGAACCGTGACGTGGCAAGTCCATTTTATGAGAACGTAACTAGGGAGGGAATCTGACTATGAGTTTGGCAGAAGAAAATCGGGAGCGGCAACAATGCCGCTCCCGATTCTTGTCTGTTGCTCTCTGATGAGCCTAGATAGACGGATATTACTTAATGATCGTCTTCTTGCCGTTTTGGATGCGAATACCCTTGGCATTCGTTGAAGACTTGTGGACCTGAAGGTCATAGTAGTCGCTGCCAGTAGCTTTGTCCTGGTTAATGCCTAAGATGGCAGTCACCTCACCCTTGCTGGCGGCATGCTGGATCTTCAGATCGTTGGCTGATGCAGCCTGCTGTACCCAGGTGAAGCCACAGCGTGTGGGCAGGAAAGCCTTGTCTGCCTCAGTCCTGATAAGCACACTCTCCAGTGGTGTCACGTCCTGCTTTGCAGGAATGCCATAGCGTCCCACCTTCTCAATGCTCTCCCAACTGCTGCCGAATGTCACGATGTTACCCTTGTCGTCAGTCATACGGATCACCTTGAGCTCTGGTTCGAAATTCAGGACGTCAGTGTTCTTCACCCTCAGATATTGAGCTGTTGGCGAGAAAACCAGATAGGGAACACCAGTCTGGATACCTTCGTTAGTGCAATCCACGAAGTAGAGGTTCAACGTTGTCCCCTCCTGCCGGATGCCTGCCAGACGCTCCACCTTCAGGTCTTTGGCAGCAAGTGACACTTGGTCGGCTGTCAAGGAGAAGGGTAGACAGAGTGTGTTGTAACCTGCAAAGAAGTAACGATTCAGCTGAACGGTCTGCTCGCTGCTTTGCATCTGCTCTATGTCCAGTTTAGTGGAACTGGCATAGATGTTCTTCACTTTGTTTTGTGCGAAGGCCGTACTACTTAGGGCCATAGACACCATTGTTGCAAGTAATAAATGTTTCATACGTAATAAGTTTAAAAAGTTAGGTTTGGTGCAAAGATACAAAAAAGTTTGTATTGTAACTCAATTTTTCCAAATTTTTTGTACCTTTGCACGAAAATATTCAGAATCTGGTATGTATAATATAGATAAGGTACGCGAGGATTTCCCTATCCTGAGTCGCGAGGTTTATAAGAAGCCGTTGGTGTATTTGGATAATGCAGCGACGACGCAGAAGCCGTTGTGTGTGCTCGATGCGATGCGCGACGAGTATCTCAATGTGAATGCGAATGTGCATCGTGGGGTGCACTATCTCTCTCAGCAGGCAACCGACCTGCACGAGGCGGCTCGCGAAAAAGTGCGCGAGTTTATCAATGCCTCGAAGATAGAGGAGATTGTGTTTACACGAGGCACTACGGAGGCCATCAATCTCGTGGCTCAGACGTTCTGTGAGAGTCAGATGCAGGCAGGTGACGAGGTGATCGTGACAGAGATGGAGCACCACTCGAACATCGTTTCGTGGCAGCTGCAGGCGATGAAACGGGGAATTGTGGTAAAACACATCCCCATCACCGATGACGGCCAGTTAGACCTTTCAGTTCTCAGTTCTCTGTTCTCAGATCGCACCAAACTGCTTAGCGTGGCGCACGTCAGCAACGTCCTTGGCACGGTGAATCCAGTAGAGGAAATCATCAAGATCGCCCATGCTCACAATATCCCTGTTCTGGTGGACGGTGCCCAGAGCGCGCCCCACTTCAAGGTGGATGTGCAGGCGATGGATTGCGACTTCTTTGCCTTCAGCGGCCATAAGATGTATGGTCCTACGGGCATCGGTGTGCTCTATGGCAAGGAAGAGTGGCTGGAGAAGCTGCCGCCCTATCAGGGTGGTGGCGAGATGATCGACAAGGTGACGTGGGAGAAGACCACCTTCGAGCGCCTGCCGTTTAAGTTCGAGGCAGGCACTCCCGACTACGTGGCGACGCACGGACTGGCGAAAGCCATCGAATATATCGATTCCATCGGCTTTGAGGCCATCCAACAGCATGAGCAGGAACTCACCCGCTATTGCATGGAACAGCTCCAGACTATCGAAGGTATCAAAATTTATGGCCCGAAGGATGTATCGAAAAAGGATGCGGTTGTTAGTTTCAATGTCGGCGATATCCATCACTTGGATATGGGTACGCTCCTCGATCGTCTGGGCATCGCCGTACGTACTGGCCATCACTGTGCACAGCCGCTGATGGACCGCCTGGGCATCTCAGGAACAGTCCGTGCCTCGTTTGCTTTGTATAATACGAAGGAAGAGATAGATACCCTCGTAGCAGGCATCCGTCGCGTGAGTCAGATGTTCTGACTACATCTGCCTGATGCTCATCGCATAGAAGATACCTTTTTTCGCCATCAGTTCCTCGAAGGTTCCCTCTTCGGCAATCTTACCCTTATCGAGTACGATGATACGGTCGCAATGGCGAACGGTTGACAGGCGATGGGCAATGACCACACGCGTACAGTTCTGCTGATCCAGATTCTCACTGACCTGCTTCTGTGACAGATTATCCAAGGCTGACGTCGCTTCGTCGAAGAAGATAATCTTGGGCTTGGAGATTAGTGCCCTCGCGATGAGGATACGTTGCTTCTGACCTCCAGAGAATCCGCTGTCATTGCCAGAAACCATCGTATGCAGGCCCATCGGCATCTTACGCACTTCGTCCTCGAGACAGGCCATCCGCAGGGCTTCCCACACATCGTCCTGTGTGGCCCAGGGGGCTGTAATGGTGATGTTGTGCAACAGGTCGCCGGTAAAGAGACTGCCGCTCTGCAGACAACAGCCGATATTCCGTCGAAGACTCGTCTTATCCACCTTTGCCAGGTCGTAGTTGTCGTAGTAGATACCTCCAGAAAGGGGCTGTTCAAAACCGAGGAGCAGGCGCATCAGCGTTGACTTACCACTGCCTGACTTTCCGACGATACCCACATACTCTCCTGGATAGATTCTCAGATTGAGGTCGTCTAATACCAATGGGCCGTCATCGCGATAACGGAAAGAAACCCCAGAGACTTCAATGCCTCCGAAGAGGTCGGCCACCTGTGGGGCTTTGGCCTCCATCTCAGGAACGGCCTCCAGTATTGGACGTACACTCTCCAGGAGTGGTTTGATCTGTGCCAACTCTGGAATGACGTAGTTAATCTGCATCAGAGCTGCCGTCATCAGTCCAAAGGCTGAGGCAAAGGCGATATAGTCTGAGGCGCTGACCTTGTAATAGAGTGTTGTCCAGAAAATCAGTGCCATACCGCCGATGGAGAGCAAAGCGGACAGGGCAGGGTAGAGACGTCCCTTGAAGGCGGGGTTGTAGAGCAGACGGGCCGTGGAAGTGTAATAGTCCAACCAACGGGTGAAGGCACGGTCTTCACTACCCGTCAGCTTCAGTTTCTGGATACCCGCAAACATATTGTATTCCAGTCCGCTCAGTTGTGCCGCCTTCTCCGTGTACTTGGTCTTGACCGCCACCGTACGATGATAGCTGAGCCATAGCATCAGGACATGTAAGGCGATGATGAGCAGTGCGGCCCAAAGCAGATGTTTACCATAGATCCATACCTGTATCAGATAGATCAGCGACAGCACCGCCGACAGTCCCACACCCACGATCGATTCATTGATCATGGCGCTGAGTGTCGACACATTGTTGAGTTTGGCCGTCAGCTCACCGCTGGCATGCTTCGAGAAGAAGGTGGGTGAGAGCAGGAACGTACGGGCCATGATAGCAAACTGCGTGTGCATGTCCACAATATGCTGCACACGACTGATATAGAGGTTGCGGGTCAGTGTTAGCAGTACCGTTCCGATGGTCACACCCAACAACAGTCCTGTGATTGGCAGCAAGGCGGCAGCGTCGTTGGTAGGGATGACAGTGTCGAAGATAAGCTTGTTGGCCATCGGCGTAAACATTCCCAGAAGTACGACCACTAGCGCAGCGGCACAGAGCAAGAGTGCATTAGGTCCTGAGACGACACCCCAGGCGAAGCTGATCAGGTCTTTCACCCTCAGCCGGTGCATCGGCAACGGTTTGGTGAAGGTGATAGCGGTGGACTTCAGGTCATTGTCCATCTCCTTCTGTCCGACCTTCTTCAGCGTACCGTCCTGCTGGCGATACTGATAGCCCAGTCCGATGCTGGTCTCTGTGAGGGCGATGAGTCGACCGTCTTTGCCATAGCCCAACAGCGGACCTACGCATTCACGCCACCAGGTGCCAGTGAGTTTGATGCGACGCATCATGATACCCCGCGGACGGAGGATACTGGTCAGATGTTCTTCAGGCGTCAGGAGATTGTCCTCCAGTTCGTAATCCGTCACCCCAAGGGCGTCAAGGACCTGTCGCAGTGCCGACTCATTATCCTGGGGTACCATCCGTTTCTTCCTTCGGAACCCCATGCGCTGCGCCCCACGCTCGATGGCTTCTGCCAATCGCGCCTGGTCCAGCTGTCGACGTTTCTTAATCTGATTGATATATACTGCCATAGTCCTTAACTATTCACTCTTCACTCTTCACTATTCACTTTTCATGAGTTCCCTGTACATGCCTTCTTGTTCTATCAGCTCTTCGTGTCGTCCGCGCTGAAGTATCTTCCCTTGGTCCATCACGATGATCTCATCGCAGTCGCGAATGGTCGACAGACGGTGAGCCACGATGATCTGTGTGGGTCCCATCATACGGATGGCGGTCATCACCTCGTCCTCTGTCTTGGGGTCGAGGGCACTCGTGGCCTCGTCCATAATCAGGATCGACGGCTCACGCGACAGCGCTGTGGCGATCTCCATCCTCTGCCGCTGTCCACCGCTGAAGTTCTTGCCGCCCTTGATCAGCTTCGTGGCGAAACCTTCCGGACGACTGACGATGTCGTCGCGGATCTGTGCATCACCGCAGGCCATCATCACCGTAAACTCCTCGATGGATTCATCCCACATGCGGATATTCTGTGCCACCGTATCATCAAACAGCACGATGTTCTGGTCGATGACGGCCACGGAGTTCGTGAGCTCCTCGTTGGAGATGCTCTCGATGGGACGACCGTCAAACAGGATCTCGCCGCTCCAGGGCTGATAGAGTCCGCTGATGAGTTTCGCCAGCGTCGACTTGCCGCAACCGCTCGTGCCCACGAGAGCTACGGACTGTCCAGGTTCTATGCGCAGGTTGAAGTGCTCAATAAGCGGGGGTTGCAGACGCGAGTAGCCAAAGGTGACATCCTTCATCTCCAACAGGCCGTCGAGCTTGCCTTCGGCAATGTCACCTGTGCCGTCGCGATGGTCCTCAGGATATTTCATGACGTCCTCCACACGCTCCATTTGACTGCGCATCTCGACAATGGTCTGCGAGGCGTTCACAATCTTGTTGACAGGCGAGAGGAACGATGACATGAACCCCTGGAAGGCCAGGAGCATACCTACCGTCATCTCACCTTTCAGGATCATCAGTGCGCCGAGTATCAGTACGGTGGTGTCCACGAGTCCTGAGATGAGAATCGGCAACAGGTCGATCTGCATCTGGGCGGCAGCACTGTTGCCTTCCATATTGAACTTCCTCGACCACAGACCGCTCCAGTATTCGAAGAAACCGGCCTCTGCACCTGCGGCCTTGATGCTCTCCATATTGTCGATACACGACACAGTGGCCGAGAAGTACTTGCCTTCGGCTTGTTCCATCGAACGGATATCGTTGATATGTCTTCTGGAGAAATACTGTACCAGTGCGAGGTTGATGATGACGGCGAGGATACCGATGATGGTCAGCTCTACGGAGTAGGACAGCATCAGGGCCAGATAGAGCACCAGCAGTCCGATGTTGATCATCTGCGGCGCCAGCACCTCTACCAGTGTCTGCGTGATGGTCTCGTTCAGGTGTTGACGCTGCTGGATCTCACCCACCTGTCGCATGGCAAAGAACGACATCGGCAGGCGTAACACATGCCGCAGATACTCCACAGTACCTTTTAAGGCCAACGATCCTGCCATACGTTTGGCATAGCGGCTACGGAGGTAGACGAGTACAAACTGGAATGCGGCCACCATCAGCATACCGGCAAAGAACCACCCTGCCCAGTCTCTGTTGCGGCCAGAGAGGATCTCATCGAGGAAGATGCGGGTGAACAGCGGCGTCACCAGCGCCACGAAGGCCGCCAGCAGCGCGAAGGTGAAGGTCAGCCAGAAGGCCGTGCCTGCCCCTTTCAGGTTCTTGCGGACATACGAGAGGATACTCGTCTGTTGTCCGCTACGCTCAAACTGCGCGGTGGGTTTGAAGGTGAGCACCACCCCTGTGTACGACTTGATGAACTCCTCCATCGGCACCTCCACAGGTCCCGTCTCTGGGTCGTTCAGACAGGCAACACCTTTCTTAAAGCCTCTGAACAGAACGAAGTGCTTGAAGTTCCAGTGGATGATGGCGGGCTGCAGACCGTCGAGCAACTCGTAGGAACCGCTGTAGCCGTGTGCCTCCAGTCCGTAGTTGCGTGCAGCGTGAACGATATCCTTCGCCGAAGAGCCGTCGCGCGACACGTTGCAGGCCAGACGGACCTCTTCTAATGGGAGCCATTTGCCGTAGTACGCCAGGATCATCGTCAGACAGGCGGCGCCACATTCCACCGTCTCCATCTGCATGACCATAGGTACCTTGGCAACTCTGTTCATAGCTTATTTAGCTTATTTTCCCGTGAGTGATTCTACGCTGTCGTCGACGGCGCCGATAAGCACGCGCCAAACGGGCTGACGTGCGGTGACGACATAGACGTCACAGAGCGTACCCGTCGTGATGCTGAGGTTTTCGCTCTTATCACGGCTCCATACCAGATGACCGTCCTTCTCGTCGAGGACAACGCTGACCTCATAGACGGCGTCGCCCTGGGGGATAAAGGCGGCAAGAGGGGCCAGCTTTAGTCGTTGGGCCACGGCCTGTCGTGTAGTGGGATATTGGGCGATGGCGGTGATCTTACCGTAGGCATAGCCACAGCTCTCGCGCTCCAGGTCGGCAGGCGTCACCTGCACCTGTTGTCCGATCTTCAGTTTGCGGAGGTCGTAGAAGGTCACGTAGACCAGCATCTCCCGACAGTCCTTAGGCAGCGACTGTACGTCGACTTCATTCTTGACGTCAGCCTTGAAGGGGAACACGACGCCTTGGGCCGTCACCTTGTAGTTGATGGTGCCAAAGGCGCACCAGTAGATGGCCACGGCCAGCAGGGCGAGCATCGCACAGAGTACCACTACGAGTTTTGGTGAGGCCACGCGCGGCATCTCCTCCGCCTCACTGTGGTCGTCGAGGGATTCCAGGGCCGTTTTGCTGAAGATCTCTGTCATAACTCTCAACTTTCAACTGTCTACTCTTGCTCTATCTGCAGATGCCGCGTAAAGCCTGTCATCACGAGAACCTTGTAGATATTGGGCTTTACGTGTGTCATCTTGATCTTTCCGCCGAGTTTCGTCATGACGGTACGCATCGTCGACTGCATCACGCGAAGACCCGAACTGGCCATGTAGATCAGTTCGGAGCAGTCGAACTCCAGGTCTATGTCTTTTTCGAGCACCGACTCTATGTCGCGCTCAAACTGTGCGGCATTCATCGTGTTGATGCGCTCGCCGGTCTTGATGATGGTCTTGCCATCTTTTTTAATGATCTGGGTCATATCGATTGAGTTGTTGTTGTCTTGATTCCACCGGTCACTTGCTCTAACTGCGTATCGTCCAACTCTTTTAGAGCTGCTTGCTTCTTTTCTTCTTCCATATCCGTTTGTTAGTTAGGTGGGTGCAAAGTTACTATTTTTTAACGACAACAAGGACAACTTCAACAACTTTTTTTTGAAAATGTTGTCTTAGTTGTTAAAGTTGTCGTTTATTATATTGTTTTTTCGTACCTTTGCGGAAAAAATAAGGGAACGATGCTGGAAAGTCATTATTATGAAGGAAAGATAGAGGCCGGATGCGATGAGGCCGGACGTGGTTGTCTGGCGGGCAGTGTCTATGCCGCGGCAGTCATTCTGCCGGAAGGTTATCAGAACGAGCTGCTCAACGACTCGAAACAGCTCACTGAGCGTCGTCGTTATCAGCTCCGTGAGATCATTGAGCGCGATGCTGTGGCCTGGGCGGTGGGAATCGTCACGCCTGAGGAAATCGACAAAATAAACATCCTCAACGCCTCGATCCTCGCCATGCATAGGGCCTTGGATCAGTTGAAAGTGCGTCCAGAGGCCGTCATCGTCGATGGCAATCGCTTCAAGCCTTATCAAAAGCTCCCTTACACCACCATCGTCAAGGGCGACGGCAAATACCTCTCCATCGCCGCAGCGAGTATCCTCGCCAAGACATACCGCGATGACTATATGAACCGTCTGGCTGAGGAATACCCGCAATATGACTGGCGTTCCAACAAGGGCTACCCCACGAAGAAACATCGTGATGCCATCCGTCAGTTCGGCATCACACCCTACCACCGTAAGAGCTATAACCTCCTCGGCGTCGAAGAACTCTCCCTCGATTTCGGACTATAAGCTTAGGTCTTAGTTGTTCAACTGTTTGACTGGGAAAGTGAAGTAGGTGTCAGGGAAGGGCTCATCCTTCAGCGTAAAGTGCCACCACTCGCTGTCCAGCGGCTTGAAGCCATGGGCAAGCATGGCCTTACGCAGAATCATGCGGTTCTTGAACTGCTGTTCGGTGATGCTGCGCCCTTTGGGACTCTTGCTGTTGTCGCCTGTGTACTCGCCGGTCTCGGGATTACCGCAGAAGTCGGGGTGGCTCTCAGGACCGAACCAGTCGAACGTTCCGCCCATATCCACTTCCTTCTCCGTCGTCATGTCAAAGAGCGTCAGGTCGACCGTGGAGCCACGCGTATGACCGCTCTTCTCGTAGATATATTCCTGTTCGAAGAGTACGCTTTTGTCGAGGTCTGGATAGAAGTAGGACTTCATCAGTGTGTCAGGGATGTCCTCTGCCCAGCGCACGAAGTGGTCGACACCCTTCTGTGGACGATAGGCATCGTATATCTTCAGCCGGTAGCCCTGCGCTTTCACATCGTCGCTTACGGCCTTCAGTGCCTCAGCGGCTTGCTTGGTCAACAGGGCCGTGGGTTCCTGATAGCCGTCGATGCGACTGCCCACGAAGTTATATGTACCATAGTAGCGAATCTCCAGTATGGCGTCGGGCACAGCGTCGGTCAAAGTCACAAACAGGCTCGTGTCGTCCGTAGCACTGACCGATGTTTTGTTCTCCGAGAAGCACGACGTTAATACACTTGTGCCGCAGAGAAGTAGGATGGCGGTAAGCATCCACTGCATTCTTTTATTCATATAGTTGAGATTTACTTGAAGATGTTATTGACGGATGTATTGGATGGCCATCATCGTCAGGTCATCGCTCTGCTCGGCATCGCCTACGAATTGGTGGAAGGCATCGGTCATCTGTCCGATGAGCTGGCGCGGCTCCTGTTGTTGCTGGGAGAGGGCCTTGACGGCCACGTCGTTCACGCGTTTCATACTGAACTGGGCATAGTCGGCATCCATGGCCTCGGTCAGCCCGTCAGTGAAAAGGAAAATGGTGGTGCCGGTGTAGATCTGCGCCTCCTGCAACGTGTATTCCCAATCGGGCATGACACCTACGGGGACGTTCGGGTCGCAGGGCAGTTCGCCGACACCGGCGCCGACAAGCAGCGGGGCGTCGTGGCCAGCGTTGCAGTAGTGCAGCAGGCCTGTGGGCAGGTCAAGCACGCCGACGAAGATCGTGACGAACATGTTGGTCTTGTTCATGTCGCCCATCGTGTTGTTGATGGTGGACATGATGCGGTCGGGTTTCGACTCATGGGCCGAGACGGTGCGGAATACGGCTCTGGTAACGGCCATGAAGAGCGAGGCAGGCACACCCTTGCCCGAGACATCACCGATGCAGAAGAAGAGTTTCTCGTCGCGGAAATAGAAGTCGAACAGGTCGCCGCCAACCTCCTTGGCAGGCGTCAGCGAGGCATAGAGTTGCACATCGTCGCGGTCGGCACGGGTGGGGAACTTCTCGGGCAGCATACCCATCTGTATGTCGCTGGCGATGCGGAGGTCGCTCTCTATCGAGGCTTTTTGGGCAGTGGTCTCCTTCAGTTCCTCGATGTATTTCACCAGCGACTGCTGCATATTGCCAAAAGAATGACTCAACTGGCCTATCTCGTCGATACGCTGGAAGTCGGGCAGTTCGGCGTCCAATTTTCCAGAGGCGATCGTCTCTGCCTCCTTAGCCAGACGCCGCAGGGGTTTCAGCTCGCGGGTAATGATGCGGATGAACAGGTAGAGCATCAGCAGCAGACCGACAGTAACGATGGTCATGACGGTGCGACGCAAGCGGTCGAAACCGCCGAAGATATCGCTCTCTGGACAGACGATGGCCATCGAACAGCCCGTCTGACCGAGGGGCTTATAGAACACATAGCAGTTCGTGCCGTCGATGTCCATCTGCTTCATGCCTTCCTCACCGTGTTGCATGGCGTGACCCAGAGCAATCATAGCTGTATCTTGCGTCTCAATGGTCTGGGTGAAAATGGTCTGACGGGTAATCTTTGTGGTGTCAGGATGAACGAAGTAGGTACCACCACGGCCTATCATAATACTGTAGGAGTTGGGGTAGGGTTTGACGGCTGAGATGGTTTGAGAAAGCCAGTTCAGCGACAGACTGGTGTTGATGACGCCGATGGCCTGCCCTTGCTTGTCCTTGATGGCCTGACAATAGCTGGTCACCATCTCGCTGGTATTGGTCTTGACGTCCAGATCCATGTAGGGCTCCGTCCAACACGGTTTATCTAACAGTATGGGCATGAGATACCAGTCCATATAGAAATACTGGTAGTTCTCACTACCGACTTGTATGGTGCGGATGCTGTCGCCGACATGCTTGGAGTAGGCTGAGAAGTAACGACCCTTGTCAGTGAAGTGGTCTGGCTCAAAGGCGATGGAGCAGTTGTAGAAATCAGGGTTGTTCTGTATCACGCCACGGCTGTAGACAAACATGGAGTCGGCCTTATCAGGATGACGCAGCACGAGCCACTCGGTCATGTTTGAGGCGACCTCGACGCGGTTCAGGATGCCTTCTACACGCTGCGAGGTCTTATCCAGAATCTGTGTGGCACGGCTGATGGCCTCCTGGCGCACGGCATCACGGGCCTGGTAGAACAGGAAGCCAAGGGCGACGTTGAAGATGATGGCGGCAAACAATACTACCCACAGGCTGACCCTTACGGAGAGTTTACGACGGATATATTGCAAGATTTTCTTCATACTTCTAAGCCTCCTTATTTATCTATCAATTCTTCGTAAGTTATTTCTCGGCCAAGCATTTGGTTCTCAACCATGAGACGACTGGCCTGACGAACCATATCTGGACGAAGGCGGAACTCGCGTTTCTTGGATTCGCGGTCCACCTGTAGGCGTAGCACTTCCTTGAGCATCAGACGTTGCATCACACGGTTGGTGGCAATGTGATCCTTGTCTACATATTTCATCACAATGTCGAGTGTCTCTTCAGGATGCTGGGCGGCCCACTCCCAACCCTTACGGCTGGCTCTTGCAAATTTTACGGCTTGGTCGCGATGTTTCTCGAAATAGTCACGGGTCATATAGACACCGTCCTCCTGTACGTTATAACCGTGATCGCAAAACCGGTACACATTCTTGTCGCTCATCTCAATGCCGGCCTGCACCAGTTGATAGTATTCGTTGTAACTCATGGCCAGCGTGGCATCGAGAGCACCGGCCACGAACAGGTTGGTGTTCTGGGCAAAGCGAATCCATTCATAGTTCAGGTGATCCTTGATACTCATGCAGATGGCCAACTGCCCGAAACCTACGCTCCAGATGCCTACTTTGGCTCCCTTCTGCGTCAGCGGATCCTTGCCTCGTGCCGATACGATGACCATCGCGTTGTTCATGGATGTCTGAAGGATGTTGACGATTGGTATGCCGTTGTCCACAATCTCCATCGCCTGACAGAGTTGCAGGGTCGTAGCTTGGCAGAGGTTGTTACGCAGACGACTCATGGCGGGATATGTGGGCGACGGGTGCTCAATCCTTACCTTCACGCCTGCCTCACGGTAGAAGCCCTTGGCCTCGGCCACATAATAGCCTGCAAACTGTGCCTGAGCCGTCCACTGGGGCGTAAACACGATGGTCTCGTCCTGCGTCTGCGCCTTCTGTGCCGATGTCACCATCGTAACCCATAACAACAATAATAATACAACTGGTCTATTCATCTTGTTGGTTATTTGGCCCTTTTTTATTGTTTCAACAGATTGAGTTTGGTCTTAGGTGCGAGGGCGTTGCTGACCTTCTCTGTGTATTGGCTGACCTTGGCCTTGGCCGTGCAGCGGATGTCGCGGCTGGAGGCACCGATGCTGAAGGTGTAGTCGCCGGCCTCGGTAAGCCACTGGCTACCAGCTTCATCGAACGAGGCCAGCATGCGGACGGGGATCTGCATGGTGAGCACCTGCTGCTCGCCGGGCTTCAGCTCACGCGTCTTGGCAAAGGCCTTCAGCTCGTGGACAGGCTTCTCCAGAAGTCCTTGTGGGGCAGAGACATAGACCTGAGCCACTTCCTTACCGCTGACACTACCCGTGTTCTTGACGGTAACGCTCACGGTGACTTGACTGCCGTTGACCTTGACCGTTGGTTTGCTGAAGTCGAAGGTGGTGTAGCTGAGGCCGAAACCGAAGGGATAGGCGACGTTCTTCTGGAAGGTGTCGAAATAACGGTAGCCCACGTAGATATCCTCGTCGTGGTTGGTATAGGTGTGTCCAGGGATGGGACGCTTGGCAGCGGCCATGTCCTTGAAACTGTAGTAGTCGAGCTGGCCAGGGAAGTTCTGCGTCGAGGCATGATCGGTGGCGGCAATGGGCCACGTCATCGTGAGCTTGCCTGATGGATTGACCTTACCCGTGAGCAGGTCGGCGATGGAGTTGCCGCCTTCCATACCCGGCTGCCAGGCGCACAGGATGGCATCGGGATACTGACTCCACGAGGCCGTCTCGATGACGGAGCCGGAATTGATGATGACGATGACGGGCTTGCCAGCCTGATGGAAGACATTGCAGACATCGGTGATCAGTGCACGCTCCTCGGGGATGAGGTTGAACTCGGTATCAATATCGCGGTCAACACCCTCACCAGCCTGACGGCCGATGGTGATAATGGCGGCGTCGGCGGTCTTTACCTCATTATTGATGGCGATGGGTGATAGACCGATCTCAGGATATTTCTGCTGACCGAACATCTCGCGCTGGTACCATTTGGCAGGATGGCGCTCGGCCTGGAACTTCACCTTGGCAAACTCGATGTACTTGCGGTAGATGTCGGTGAGGACGGGCGACGACTGGATACCGGCGTTCTGAAGACCCTGGAGCATATCGACGACATAAGGTGGATGAACGCAACCGGAACCTGTGCCACCAGAGAGGAAGTCGTAGGAGTTCTCGCCGAAGAGGGCAACGGTCTTGATAGCGCCGCTCTTCCAAGGCAGGGTGCCATTGTTTTTCAGCAGAACGATACCCTCGCAGGCACTCTGACGGGTGATGGCGGCGTGGGCCTTGAAGTCGGGCGCGTTAGAGGCGGGGTAGTTCAGAAAACTAGGCGTCTTGACGATGTATTCGAGCATACGACGCACGTTGCGGTCGACGTCGGCCATGTCGAGCTTGCCGCTCTTCACGCCTTCGATGATCTCCTTGACCTGTGCAGGTTGTCCAGGTTCCATCAGGTCGTTACCGGCCTGTACCTCGGTGATGGTGGGAAGTCCCTGACGGATGCCGATCCAGTCGGTCATCACGATGCCCTTGAAGCCCCAGTCATCGCGCAGGATCTTCGTCAGAAGGTCATGGTTGCCCATAGAGAACTCGTTATTAATCTTGTTGTAGGAGGCCATGATGGTCCAGGGGTCACTCTCGCGGACGGCGATCTCGAAGCCTCGCAGATAGAGCTCGCGGGCAGCACGCTGGGAGACACGTTCGTCGACACTGGTACGGTCGGTCTCCTGTGAGTTCACGGCGAAATGCTTGGCTGAGACACCAGCTCCCTGACTCTGCACACCTTGGATATATGCTGCAGCAATCTTACCGGTCAGTAGCGGGTCTTCGGAGTAATACTCGAAGTTACGGCCACAGAGGGGATTGCGGTGGAGGTTCATACCAGGGCCGAGGATGACGTCGCAACGGTATTCCTTGGTCTCGTTGCCGATAGCTTCGCCCACACAGCTCACCAGTTCGGTGTTCCAGGTAGAGGCCAGACATGAACCGATGGGGAAGGCGGTGGCGTAATAGGTCTTGTCGGTTCCCTCACGGGTAGGGTCGATACGTACGCCGGCAGGTCCGTCGGTGAGCACCGTCGCAGGGATTCCCAGACGGGGAATGGCGGGCGACGTACCTGCGGCTCCTGCCACGAGGGTGGCCTCGCCGCCGACCACTGCCTGGTCGCCGAAGAAATTGTTAGCACCGCCAACGAGCAGTTTGGCTTTCTCTTCAAGTGTCATGGCTTTCAACACCTCGTCGATGTTGGTGGCCGTCAGTTTGGGTTGCGCATTCATTGTCATCATGCATGTTGTGGCCATCAGGGCCGTAAGGATCTTTTTTCTCATTATTATTGATAATTGTTGGTTTCTGTGCGCAAAGATACGAAAAAACAATATAATAAACGACAACTTTGACAACTAAAACAACATTTTCAATAAAAAAATAGCCGCTGCTAGTGTTTTTCCTAAAAATAGCAACAACCTTCTTAATGCTGAAGAACTCTCCCTCGATTTCTGACGGTTACCCGAGTACTTGTAGCTTTTGGGCAAACTCCCTAGCGCCTCCGATGACCCCTGGGAAGACCTTTTCCAACAGACGCTCTTTTGATTTTGATACGGCAGACTCCGTACGGTTGAGCAACGTGGCAATCTGTGCATTCGAGAAGTGAAGTCTTACTAGAAGGCAAATCTCCGTTTCGGCAGGACTGATTGCTGGATAGCGCTCTTGTAGTGCTGGAATAAAGTGTGGCAATTGCTCATTCACCAATTGACTCAGTTCATTCCATTCGTCGAAGGAGGGCGCTCCCCCTTCTCCTTTTGCCTTATTCTTGAAGGTCTTCATGATAGCGGCAGCGTTTATGGCAGCTGTAGCGGCAGCGATATTGATATACAGTTTATTCTTTTTGTATTTCTGGAGTTCCGTGTCCATCGCTTTGATGGTCATCTCTTTTTCTTCAATCTCTGTAGAGTGCCGATTGTCATTTTTCGACATCAATTCCTCCAGGTCTGACTTCTCCTGTTGGATGTCGGCAAACTGCTTTTTGATAGCCTTCTGTTCATTTTTATAATGATTCAAAGCCCATAGTATGAGTAGGGTTAGCAGCACGACCGTTGCCCCGGCGAAGATCAGCCAGAATCTGAACGTGTCCGCCTCGTGCTTGTTCTCTTCTGCTGTTTGCTGGCTTCGAGAATAGTTGTAGAGCGCCTGCATCCGTTGCAGGGTCTCGCTGTTCATCTCTTGATAAATGGCTTGGTTGGTCTCATAGGCCAGAAGGGCATATTTGGCAATGGAGTCCTTCTGGCCTTGGGCCTGATAGAGTTTGAGTAAGGCCATATAGCCTTCCTCAGTATTGTTCGGCTCGCCGGTCTGTAGCGATTTCCTGGCGAAGTGCTCCGCAGAATCCAGTCTGCCCGTCTGCAGGTAGTAGCTGCTCTTCAGCGCATAATAGTTCTCAAGCCCTTCCTGCATCTGCCCATCTTCGTCGAAAAGACCCGAATGAGCTTCATACTGATCCATATAGTCCTTAGCCAGAGCACAGTCGCCTTTCTTCAGTAGAAAACCGATGGCAGGTCCCAAGGCTCTGGCAGATTGTTGTTCGTAACCATGCTTCATATAAAGTTCAGATACTTCCTGTCTGATTATCAGACTGGAATCGGTCATATCTAATGCCCGATAAGCGTTGGCTTTCTGTTCCAGATTATTGATAATCATGAGTGTTTCTCCGCTTTTCCTGGCTATTCTATCCGTGATGTCCATCTCCACCAAGGCGTTTCCCGGCGCTTCCTCCTGCATATAGAGGTAAGCCATTTGGGCATGTATTCTGCTGAGAAGCCGCAGGTCACAGTCGTCTCGAGCAGTGTCGCCATAGTCACTGGCTTTCAGATAATAGCTCATGGCCTGAGGCGCTTCGCCCTTGACGGAATAAACCCATCCCATCAGGTAGTTGGCCCGCATCTTCTCATTGTTGCTGCCGCCAGAAATACAGCCATCGTACACATTTTCTAATAGATTGTAGGCATTGTCAGTCTCATTGGCCTTCATCAGACTGTCTATCTGCAAAAGTGTCTGGGTATAAGATGTGTTTTGCTCACATCCCCCCAGACACATATTTATAAGCAAGAGAGAGATACTATATATAATCTTTCTCATGAAGCCGGTTCATCATTTATTTATAGTATGCTTTTTTTCATAATCATTCTGCTTTTTCTATTTTTATCAATTCAATGTAATAATTTTCATGTCCTCCTAATAGTGGAAGATTAGGAACTTCACCATAGACGTTTCCTGATATAATAACCCTCAATCCGGGAACTTTGTATTCATCTTCTATTTCTAAGGGGAAATAATTATCAACCCTGTCATAGGTATTGGGGTAATCACACATAACAAACCATCTTTGTAAGCTATTATTGTAGGCCACAAGACCTCCAACATCCTTAATAGTCATTATAAAAGACCTTGTTCTCGTTTCATTGGGAATGTCAGACTTGTCATCATGACTACAACCGATAAACGATATTAATGAGAATAATCCGATTACAATTAAAACATACTTTTTCATACTCTTCAATTTCAATTAGTTAGATATTTCGGTGCAAAGATACAACTTTTTTAGTTACGTTGTTCAAAAAAGAGTTGACAAAAATTGACAAAGTTATTTTTTGTCTATAAGAATCGTTTCACATAGAAATTGCCTGGAATACTAAAACTGTCGATTTCATCGGTATTTCTTGTTTTTTCTCTCGATGAAATCGATACTATTTCAGAAACGTCGCTATTTTATCTTCACGCGTAGTAAATAGACTTGCTTAACAAAAAAACAGGTGGCCCTTACGACCCTTACGACCCCTAAATAATTATCCGATAGGGGCCATAAGGGTCGTAAGGGACATCTGATTTCCCGATATGCATAGTAATGCGCGCGAAGATATTTGGACTCACAAAAGTCACCAATTTCACATGACGCTCATCGTAAGTTTCATCCCACCCCTTGGGATTTTCAATACTCCCATCTTATTTTCCAATACTCCCATCTTATTTTCCAATACTCCCATAGTATTTGTCGGTTTTGATATATTGATATGACAAAGACCGTCTTTTTGTTTTATTGAGAGAACGAGAGAGGTGGAGTTTTTTGTTTTTTTCATTAATCTTTGCAGCTCTTTGCTGTGGTGTTGGAGATTTTTTGTACCTTTGCACGCGAATTAGGAAAGTTGGATTAAAACTAATAATAAGATTATGGCAAAGAAAGCATTATTGATGATTCTCGACGGATGGGGAATCGGTAAACATGGTAAGGGTGACGTGATTTTCAATACTCCCACACCTTACCTCGATCTGTTAACAGCAACATCAGCTCACTCTCAGCTCCAGGCCTCTGGTGAGGACGTAGGTCTGCCCGATGGTCAGATGGGTAACTCTGAGGTGGGTCACTTGAATATCGGTGCAGGCCGCATCGTGTATCAGGACCTCGTGAAGATCAACCGCGCCTGCAAGGACGGCTCTATCATGGAGAACCCCCAGGTGAAGGCTGCCTATACCTATGCCAAGGAGAACAACAAGAAATTGCACCTGATGGGTCTGACCAGCGATGGTGGTGTGCACTCCAGCCTCGACCATCTGTTTAAGCTTATCGAGATCGGTAAGGCCTATGGTCTGAAGAATCAGGTGTTCGTGCATTGCTATATGGACGGTCGCGATACCGACCCCAAGAGCGGTAAGGGCTTTATCCAACAGGTAAGTGATGTCTGCGCTGCGAATGATGCTGCCATCGCCAGCATCGTGGGTCGTTTCTACGCTATGGACCGCGATAAGCGTTGGGAGCGTGTGAAGGAGGGTTACGACCTAATCGTGAACGGCACGGGTAAGCAGGCTACCGATATGGTTGCTGCCATGCAGGAGAGCTACGACGAGGGCGTGACGGATGAGTTCATCAAGCCTATCCATAATGCTTCTGTGAATGGTTGCATCGAAGAGGGCGATGTCGTCATCTTCATCAACTTCCGTAACGACCGCGCCAAGGAGATGACCATCGCACTGACTCAGGAGGATATGCCTGAGCAGGGTATGAAGACCATCCCTGGACTGCAGTACTATTGCATGACGCCATACGATGCAAACTTCAAGGGCGTGCATATCCTCTTCCCCAAGGAGAACGTAGAGGACACGCTGGGCGAATACCTGAGCAAGCAGGGCAAGAAGCAATTGCACACCGCTGAGACGGAGAAATATGCACATGTGACCTTCTTCTTCAATGGTGGTCGCGAGGCTCCTTACGAGGGCGAGGATCGTATTCTGGTACCCTCTCCGAAGGTGGCTACCTACGACCTGAAGCCAGAGATGAGTGCCTATGAGGTGAAGGATAAGCTTGTGGCTGCTATCAACGAGGCTAAATATGACTTCATCGTGGTGAACTTCGCCAATGGTGATATGGTGGGCCATACAGGTATCTACAACGCTATTGCCAAGGCTGTATGGGCCGTTGATAATTGTGTTCGCGAGGTCATCGAGGCTGCTAAGGCCAACGACTATGAGGCTATCATCATTGCTGACCACGGTAATGCCGACAACGCTATCAATCCTGATGGTTCACCCAATACTGCTCACTCACTGAACCCAGTTCCTTTCATTTATGTAACGAATAACAATAGCGCCACAGTGAAGGACGGTCGTCTGGCTGACGTGGCTCCCTCCATCCTGCACATCATGGGACTGGAGCAGCCTGCCGACATGACGGGTGAGAACCTGATCAGCGATAATAAATAATGAATGTTCAGATAGAACAAAGCTGGAAACAGCATTTACTTGGTGAGTTCGACAAAGACTATTTTGTCGGGCTCACCAATTCTGTTCGTTCTGAGTATTCGCAATATACCTGCTATCCGCCAGGTAAACTGATTTTCAATGCCTTTAACCTTTGTCCGTTTGATAAGGTGAAGGTGGTGATTATCGGGCAGGATCCGTATCATGAGCCGGGCCAAGCCCATGGGTTGAGTTTCTCTGTGCAGGACGGTGTGATGTTTCCGCCTTCGCTGCAGAACATCTTCAAGGAGATTCACGACGATCTCGGTACGCCAATCCCAACATCTGGCAATCTTTCGCGATGGGCAGAGCAAGGCGTGCTGCTGCTGAATGCTTCTTTGACCGTTCGTGCCCATCAGGCGAATAGTCATTCCACGCTGGGTTGGCAGAAGTTTACCGACGCTGCAATCCAGGCACTGGCCACGCATCGCGAACATATCGTCTATATGCTCTGGGGTGGCTATGCCCGTTCGAAGGCCTATATGATTGATAAGTCGCGCAACCTCGTTCTTGAGTCTGTTCATCCCTCGCCCCTG
>JAEEGI010006250.1_pt1 | contig 26942 bp, 17 predicted proteins | sample 8958751 | NCBI WGS metagenome assembly JAEEGI01 (sample SAMN16246545, study PRJNA631951) | gut metagenome | biome: gut microbiome; feature: rumen; material: KS-attached | host: Bos | place: Iran: Karaj | collected 2018-10 | reverse complement strand
GCTTTGGACGTCACCGTTCAACTCGAAATCCTTAAATTGTTACGCAAACTGCAGGACGAAACAGGCATGGGCATGATCTTCATCACCCACGACCTCGGGGTGGTGGCCGAGATTGCCGACAATGTGGCCGTGATGCACAACGGCGAAATTCTCGAGCGCGGCACAGTGCGCGAAATTCTCGACCATCCTCAGCATCCTTACACCCAGGGCCTTTTAGCTTGTCGACCGCCCATGGACGTGCGCCTCAAGCGTCTGCCTATCGTGAAGGAGTTTCTTGACGGGCAGTGGCAGGGGGGAAAGGCACAAATACTAAACGACTTGCAAATCACAGAAGCGGAACGCAAGACTCACCTTGAACAACTTTACAGCAAACAACCGCTTCTTAAGGTTGAGCACCTGCAGACTTGGTATCCCTTGCGCAAGGGTGTGTTCAACCGCGTGTATGGCCATGTTAAGGCCGTTGACGATGTCTCGCTCGACGTCTACGAGGGCGAGACGTTGGGGCTCGTTGGCGAGTCGGGTTGCGGCAAGACGACACTTGGACGCAGCATCCTGCGCCTAGTCGAACCTACAGGAGGGAAATTATGGTTCGATGGCATCGAGGTAACAGCGCTCAATGGACAAGGTTTGCGTGACTTCAGGAAACAGGTTCAAATCGTCTTTCAAGACCCTTATTCCTCCCTCAATCCCCGCATGACCATCGGCGCGGCCATCGCCGAACCTATGCGAGTACACGGCATTGAGAAGAATCCAGAGCAACTGCGAGACAAAGTATGCGACCTGCTAGAGCAAGTGGGGCTTAAAGCCGAACACTACGGTCGCTACCCTCATGAATTCTCGGGGGGGCAGCGTCAGCGCATCTGCATCGCGCGAGCCTTGGCTGTTAACCCAAGATTAGTCATCTGCGACGAATCCGTATCGGCCTTAGACGTGAGTGTGCAAGCCCAGGTACTCAACCTACTCAACCGACTGAAGGCAGAGCGCAACCTTACCTATATCTTCATCTCACACGACTTGAGTGTAGTGCGTTTTATGAGCGACCGTGTGGTGGTGATGTACAATGGAAAACCCGTGGAAATGGAGGATGCTGATGTGCTGTTTGCGCAACCGAAAAACGCCTACACTAAGAAGTTGATTGCAGCATTGCCAGGGAAAGAAAGGAAATAGCGCGTCTTCTTCTGCCATTTCCTTCTACACTACTGGTTGCGGATTTTATTGCCAAGAATAAAACCAAATATGCCCGTGAGCAGAATACCGATGGTGGTCTGAACCAAGTTGAGCATGTCAACCAGCGGTGAAACACCATGCAGCACCTCCGAATCCATGCCTGCCATGTTCTTGAGACTGATGCCGAGCGCCTCAACATAATGGAGCAAAGACACCTCTTCACTGAATATGAAGGCGAAAAGGAGGACGGTAAAAACATAGGTAAGAATCATTTTCAACATACTCTCTCCATACCCAAAGAAGAGATCGGAAAGGAAGTTGGCAATGATGCGCCCAACATTGCCAATCTTAGTGCCAATCTTAACAGAGGAGTCTCCCAACTCGGTAATCATCCGATGGCGCTCCATACGGCGACCCTGCACGTAAGCCCAGTTGGCATCGGCAATGTAGCCCTTGCCGGCCCAAAGGCCGTTAAGGGTCTTATAGATATCCTCGGCATCGGCCCAACGAGCCTTGACCGAGGCATCGGGATTCCAATCCGACACCTCGCGACGGTCGTTAGTACGCACGCCCGTGCCGAAATCGTGCCAATCAACGAGAAACTTGGTGTAAGCCTTCTTGTCCTGCTGTATGATGCGGTTTTGGAACAAGTTCTCGCGACGTATATTGGCACCATCGCCGAAGTACGTGTTGAAAAGACTACAATTGCTGAACGAGGCATGCTTGAAAAGCACCACACCCTCAAGAAAGCAGCGGTAAAAGTCGCAAAAATCGACCTTAGCGTCTTCAAAAGTGGCCTGGTTGATGCGGGCGTAACGGAAGTCGCTCCAACTGATATTGGCATAACGGAAACGGCAGTTCTCCATGGTAGCCTTCTTAAATGACACACTCTGCAATGTAGGTTCGGCAGCTTTTCCGCCATGATCGAAGTCGCAACTATCCATGACTGCCTCATCGAAGCGGCAGTGGCGCAACGTGGCGTTCTTGAAGTTGACATTGGTGAGCCTACAGCCGCTAAAATCGAGACCCTCGAGCAACTGGCCACTGAGGTCGAGGTCGCGCAGTTCCTTATTGGCAATGAGAGATTGGATTTCTGTTGTCGTCATGTCATCGTTTTTTTGTTCATGCCCAAGTAGAGACGCGCCATAGCACGTCTCTACTTGGGTTTGAATTGTTTTATTTCAGCAGGACATCAGGTCCCATCTTGAAATAGATGTCGGTGGGAATACCAGCGGCATTCACCTTGTCTAGGTCAGCCTGCAGGGTGGGTTGAATGACTGTCATCTCTCCCATCCATGCCTTGGTGGCTTCATAGTCGCCATCGCCTTGGTGCTTGAGGATGTCGCCTGCCAGTTTCTCAACGGCAACTTTCATCTTTTCAAAGTCGATGGCATACTTGCCTTGCTCGTTGCGGACGAAGGCGCCTTCGTTTTGGAAATAGTTGAAGGTAAGCATATTGGCTTTGCCATGGGCGCTGGCGGCACCAAAACGCACCGAGCGGAAGATGCCCGCCATAAAGGTAGTGTAGTTGTCTTCCATGGTGGTGTTGGTGTACTCGCCCATCTCGGCCAACTTGGTGACAAGGTAAAGACCTAGCACGTCTGCTTTGGCTTCTTCGAGGGCATTATATTGGTTGCCAAGGGCTTCGCGGACGGTACCTTTACCCGTAATGGTGTTCTTAATGCCCATGCCGTGAGCGGTCTCATGGAACATGACGTTTGCGAAGAAAGCGTCAAACTTGATATGTTCCATCGACTCAGGAGTCATCAGTTCCTTGGAGATGGGTTCGAGAATCTTGTCGAACTTGGCCTGCATGGCGTTTTTAAGTTGGAGTTTGCGGGTGCCACGTTGCAGCTGAACACGTTCGTCGTTGGGCAGGTTGATGGCAATGGTCTTGCTGTTGGCATTGCAGTCGCCAGCGTAGTACACCACGTCATAGGCGGCCAAGTCAACGTCTGAACCAGGCACTTCCTTCTTGTATTCGGCAGGCACAGGCAACTGCTTTTGCAGTTCAGGCACAAAGGCGGCATAACGAGCTAGTTGTTTGGTCCATTCCTGGTCTTTAACAAGGATGAAAGCTTCGTGCGAGGCCTTGATGCCGTAACGGGCATCGGTGTAGTTCTCAATGGGACCAATCACCATGTCGATGTTGTTGTTGCGGACATCCATCCACTGCATGTCGCTCTCGAGATAGTCATCAGTGCGGAGGGCTTTGGCGCGGAGACGGAGATATTCTGCGAACTCCTCATCGCCAGCCAATTCGGAGGCGTCATCAAGTAACGAGGCGGCCTTTTTGATCTGTTGTTCGAAATAGTCGTGATACCACACGCATTTCAGGGCTCCGTTCGCTTCGCGGACAATCATAGTGTATTGACTGTTCTTATTGGGATCAGCGAAGGCTTTCCATTCCTCCTCGGTCATATCGGCAGGATAGAACTGTGCACCGGCAGGTTTTTCACCGATGCCTTCCACAAAGGGTTTGTTGCCGTCGAGACCATCCCAGGGACCATAAGCGATGGTAGCCAGTTTCTTGATGTCGGCATTGTCACCGATCTTAGCCATCAGTTCGGCTTTGTCTCCATAGTTCTCTTTCCAGAAGAGGTCATCCATGATATCGGCGGCTTCAAAGAGCAGGCCGAGCATCTCGAGCTCACCTTCGCTAAGATGGCTGATATCGGTGGTGAGGGTGTACTCGGCGTATTTATCCGAGAGGTTGGTGGTTTGCTGAACTGGCTCTTGTGGCTGTTCAGGTTTTGGGGTGTTGTCGCAAGAGGTGGCAACAAGGGCCACGATTGCCAATAAAGATAAAAGTTTGATTTTCATTGTTATAATAATTATGATTGGATGAATGATCACTGGATTTATTGGGTTGCAAAGATAGGTATTTTTAGTAGATAATTGAAAAATGATAATTTGGGATTCCCGCTGCGTGGGAATGGAGTGAACTTTGTGTCTAATTATTGCGGCGGCATAAGGAACCTACATTTTTGCAAGCACCTACTGCCGCCGCTGTTTACATTTCGCACGAACACCATTGACCCCGTCGAAATGCTCAACATTAACTCACTTCATGTCGTTGAGTCTTCGATTTCCCCGAAGGGGAATCCCCTTTTACGTTAGCAACCAATGGCCCTCGAAATCACCAAACGGAGAATCTCGGAGGTGCCTTCCCCAATTTGGAGAATGCGTTGGTCGCGATAGAAACGCTCCATGTCAAACTCCTTCAGCAAGCCATGGCCTCCCATTACCTGGACGGCATTGTCGCACACCTCAGCAGCCACCTCCGAACAATAGAGTTTAGCCATAGCTGCCTCCTTCCCGAAGGGGCGATGTTGGTCTTTCAACCAGCAAGCGTGATAGAGCAAGTTGCGTGCTGCTTCAATCTTTACGGCCATGTCAGCCAACTTGAAGCCGACGGCCTGGAACTTGCAGACGGGTTTGCCGAACTGTACGCGTTTCTTCGAATAGGCCAGAGCCATCTCGTAGGCGCCTTGTGCGCAACCCAATCCCATGGCGGCAATGGAAAGTCGACCAGAATCCAAGGTTGCAAGCATGATATGCGAACCTTCTCCTGGTTGGCCGAGGATACAATCGTCACCAAGGCGGACATCGTTGAATACGAGTTTTCCTGTGTTGGAGGCACGCCACATCATCTTATCGTGCATGGGCGTTTGGGTGAACCCTTCCTTTTTGTTCTCCACCAGCAGCGCTGTGAACTCAGGTTTACCGTCTTTCTCGCCCGATACGGCCTGTACAGTAGTGCCAAGACTGATGGGCGTTGCACTATTGGTGATGAAGATTTTGGACCCATTAAGATGCCAAAGCGTGCCATCATACTGGGCAGTGGTCTTTGTGCCACGCGAGTCGCTGCCAGCATCTTCTTCCGTCAGGCCGAAACCCCATAAGCGATCCTTGCAGAGTTGAGGCAGATAACGGCGTTTCTGTTCCTCGGTGCCATAATCCTTGATAGGTCCGATACCCAATGAATTATCGGCCGCAATGGTGGCGGCGGTTGAACCATCAACGCGGGCCAATTCTTCAACAGCGATGATATAACTCAGGTTGTCAAGTCCTTGACCCCCATACTCTTTCGGTACGGTCATACCCAAAAGGCCAAGTTCTGCCATCTTTAGGGTTAGACCCACATCGAAATGCTGGTCCTCGTCGTTCTCGCGAGCGACAGGTTTCACTTCTTGTTCGGCGAAGTCACGCACTCGTTGGCGGAGGGCTTCCTGTTCTTGTGTGAGGTCGAAATTCATATTTTTATTTGTTATGAGACGCATGCGATGCGTCATTGTCATTCGGACGCATGCGATGCGTCCCTACAAGTTATTCTAACACGATTAACTGCATTTTATTGTCTACCATCTGTCCTTCGGAGACGAGAATTTTCTTCACCTTCGCCACTCCTGAGGCCACAATGTTATTCTCCATCTTCATGGCTTCCACCACCAACATGATGCAACCTTCCTTCACCTCATCGCCTTCTTTCACGTTAATCTTCACCACCTTGCCAGGCATAGGCGATACCAACCTTGACTTGTCGTTGACAGACTCCTTGCAGGCATAGTCCAAAGTGTCGTTGAGTTGGTCAGTGCGGTAGCAGGTAAAGTTGAGACCGTGAAAGTTGACAATGGTTTTCTGTTCGTCGTTGACAGAGCAGTAGACTGTCTCTGTGCGACCGTTGAGCATGACTTTCATTTGTTTGTTGTCGTATTGAAGGAACTCCACCGAGAAGGGTTTCTCCCCAATTGTGCCCTTGACCTTGCCTGCTTCAACAGCATGAATGACCGCAGACACTTTGACGCCTTCTACATCAACAGTGAGTTGCATGTGATAGCGCCAATAACCAATCTCTTCCCATACATTTTCAGGGTGCTGTTCCACGTGTATCTTCGCGAAATCAAACATCAAGAAAACGGCAACGATATCGTTAATACTCTGACACTTGCGACTCTCTTCCAAGGCATTCAGCAAGACTTCCAGATGTGTGGCACAGAACGAGGTGTCAATCTTATTTTCGAGAAAATCGTCATTCTTAATCACTTCCCAGAGATAGGCCTTATTAGTAGTGAGTCCTTGGATGATGAACTCTTTAAGGGCATGGCGTGCTGTCTCAATGGCGCTTTGGCGGTCTTTAGCATGGCAAGTCAATTTGGCCACCATTGGGTCATAGACTTCTGAGATGGTGCAAGGTCCGTCGATACTGCTGTCGACACGTGCGCCGCGCACCTGAGGCTCATGATAGGCAGTCACCTTGCCTGGTGTGGGCAGAAAACCTTTGGCGGGATCTTCGGCATAGATACGCAACTCTATGGCATGGCCTTGCGGTTGTATCATATCTTGTGTCCATCCCATTTCCTTCCCTCTTGCGATGCGAATCTGTTCTTCCACAATGTCAATGCCTGTGCGCATCTCGGTGACAGGATGCTCCACCTGAATGCGAGTGTTCATCTCAAGGAAATAGAAATTTTGCTTTGGATCGACGAGAAACTCGACCGTACCCGCATTATGGTAGCCAATGGCTTGACACAATTTGACTGCGGTGTCGCAAATCTGCTGGCGTTTATCCTCCGTCAGCGTTGGGGAGGGCGACTCTTCGATAATCTTTTGGTAGCGCCTTTGAATAGTGCATTCACGCTCGTGCAAATGGATGACATGGCCATGATGGTCTGCAAGCACCTGCACTTCGACATGGCGAGGGGTTTCGATGTATTGTTCGACAAAGACAGTACCGTCGCCAAAATATTTCTCTGCCTCCCGAGAGGCGCGTTGCAACTCGTCTTTCAGTCCGTCTTTTTCCCACACAATGTGCATGCCTTTGCCACCACCGCCAGCCGCCGCCTTGATTAATACAGGATAAGGCAGGTTGTCAGCTGCTTTCAGGATGTCGTCATGGTCGCCCATCATGCCGAAGGTGACAGGTATGCCGTGTTCTACGGCAACTTTACGGGCGGCAATCTTGTTGCCCATAAGTCGCATCACGTTGGCATCAGGACCGATAAATATGAGGTTGTTGGCTTCGCATGCTTCAGCCAGTTCTGGACGCTCTGAGAGGAAACCATAGCCTGGGTGGATGGCATCGGCGCCAGCATCCAAGGCTGCATCGATAATCTTGCGAACATTTAGGTAGGTGTCTTTCAGCGCGCCATTGCCCAAAGGATACGCCTCGTCGGCCATGCGGCGGTGCAAGGCATTGCTGTCGTTGTCTGAGAAGATGGCCACAGATGCGATGTGCAATTTCTTCAGGGTTTTGATGACGCGCACGGCAATCTCGCCACGGTTCGCTATCAACACCTTGTTTATTCTTCTTGTGTTCATAATGTCGTTATGATACCGCAAAAATACAAAAAGAAAGACAACCTTTGCAGATTGTCTTTCCTTTTTTGCGATTGTTCATAGAGACGTGCGATGGCGCGTCTCCACTAGATCAATCAATAGACCAAGAACTTGACGCTGGCGTTGTTGGCACCTTGGTTGAGGCGCAGGATGTAACTGCCGGTGCTAAGGTTCTCAGCATTGATGTTCACTTGGTGTTCACCAGCATTGAGGCGACCCACATTCTGGTTCATCACCATGCGGCCAGTCATGTCGAACACTTGGTAACTGACATTGGTGCTTTCTTCGACATTGAAGTTGACGGTGGCTTGGTTGACTACCGGGTTGGGGTACATGCTGACGCTGATGGTGTTGACTTCTTCGTTCTCAGGAACGTTATCAAAGTCTTTCTTGTAGTTCTCGCAACGGAACACGCCTCTGCCGTAGGTAGCGGCATAGATGACACCCGTGTTATGGACACCAGGATAGTTGGTATAGAATGTGCCTTCTTCTGTCACGTTGACGGTTTGTTCGTCCTCATGGAACAGCAGTTGTTGCTTGAGGTCCAAAACAGGCACTTCACCAAGAATCTGGCTATTGGCAGTCCATTCAGGATTCGACGAACTGATGCGCTTGGTCCGGTAGATACCGCGTTCGGTGCCAAGGATGACATCACCAGTTTCCATTTCAATGAGCGAAGCATAAACCGGCATGGCAGGCAGGTTGCCTTGCTTGGCGGTGAAGGTAGGCTCAGCAGCGGTAGCGTTAGTGGAATAGAACACATAGTTGGTGTTGCCATAGTTGCCAAGGGTGACGACAACCTTGTTGGCATCCTTAGGATCAACAGCGACAGAGGTCACGCATTGGCCACTGACTTCAGGAAGCATAATTTCCGTAGTAGTCACAGCGAAAGTCGAGTCGGTGATGGTGCCAGAGGGTTGGTCAAGGACCGTATTAAGGTTCGACAAACGGAAGAATCTGCCTTCCTTAGTGCCGACGAAGAGGTGGTCGCCATCGGCAGAGACTGCCATGCCGAGAGGCTCACCAGCAAAACCAGCGTGACTCTTATCGGCCACTTTATACCAATAGGTCTCCACAGCGAAATCAAGCGGAGTGAGTGTCATATAAATAGCATCCTTGAAACCAACGAACAACTTGGCGCTGATGGGGTCGTGAACAAGGATGGAGTCACCAGCGTGCAGTGAGTGTTCAAGCGTGTAGTTGAAGGGGAACTTGTTATGGCTCATCACTTGGAGGACATCGCCTGCATGCAGGTTGTGTCCCGTCTCATTGTAACCCCAAACTTCTACAGGATTCAGGTCGTCATTGTAGTTTTCAAGCAGGATGATGGGGGTGCGGAAGGACGAAGTGCTGAGGCTGATGCTCGAGCTGGAAGTGAAGTTGGTTGACACCCAGTCTTCGCCAGCAGTTTGAGTACGGGCCAATCCACCGGCCTTATAGGTCACGATGAAAGTGTTGGGGTTGATCGTGGAAATGACACTGGGACCGCCATGGGAGTCATCGTTGAAGAGGCCCATATTGGTGCCTGTAGGATTAATCCAGATACCAGTGTTTGTGCTCAAAGCATTCTCGTTGCCTTCAATCTTCACAATACCGTGGTCAAGGCCAGAGGCGAGGACGCGAGTGTCTTTGCCAGAGGGAGCCACGCTGAACATACGAGTGGTGACATAGTTCCTATTGCAGTTGGCAAACGCGAACCTGCCAGCGCCTTTATAGACGCCGCCATCGGTACCCACATAGCACTCATTGGCATTCTTGGGGTTGAAGACCATGGTGTGGAGACCGCAGTGCAGGTAGTCGTTGAAATAAATCATGGAACCTGCGGTCACCTGGACGCAGATGTAATAGCCTTGTCCTGATTCAGGTCTCTGGAGTTGCCAGAGGTTGTAACCCAAAACGTAGACGATGCCTTCATTGTTAGGATCGACAACGAGACCATGGTTGTTGAGTCCGAAACCTTCGAAAACGTTGTGGCCTTGGAGAGCTGCAATAGTGGGCAGCACCACCGACCAAGTCTCACCTTTATTCTCTGAAACATAGATGCCACTGTGGATACCGCTACCATCGATGCAAGCGGCATAGATGACGTTGGGGTTAGAAGGAGCGATGCCAATTTCAAGGAGACCAGCGGCTGTAGGCAGGAGGGTATCACCCGCCATGCTGGAACCCTCAGCCGAGTGGCAAGTCAGATGGTTGGCGTTTTTGCCAATGTAAATCATGCCTTCGACAGAAGCAACAATCGAGTTATCGCTACCGACTTTCACTACATCGGCCCTGCCAGCGATGGCTTCGTGCCAAGTTTCACCTTTATCGGTAGAATACTTCAGACCGTTATTGGTAGCGACAAGGAGAGTGCTGCCTGCCACGGCAATGTCGTTGACATAAAGCCAATCATCGCCGTTGGGGGTGACAACGGGGGTAAACACATCGTCGACGAGTTTGTACACACCCGTACCGACGAAACTATTGTCATAACCTTGCTGGCCAAGGCCATTGTAAGTGGCAGCGCGGCCACCATCACCAGTACCGACATAAATGACGCCGTCGGCATCCTGGGCCATGCAACTGACCATAAGGTTCATGTCGCCCACTTGGTGCCAAGTAACACCGAAGTTATACGACTTGTACACACCGCCACCCTTAGCGCCGATGTAAACTTCGTTCGACTGGTTGTCGAAAATGATTGCTGTCGTTTGGCCGCCCATGTTGTCGGGGCCCATGCTAATCCAATACAATGGATCGTTGGCCGCATTTCTCATGGCAGGAGCCTGCATGGCCTTGAGCATGTCGGCCGGATCGACCAAACCAGTGTGCTGGTTGGCGCGGAGACTACCCATGAAGGTTTCCGCGTTGTTGGTTTGCTTGCGAGGGACATAATGTCCACCTTGGTCAGCGATTGCCATCGATTGACCTAAGATCATGATTACCAGAAGTAAACTGAAAGGTAAAAATCTCTTTTTCATATTGTGAAATTTTAATTAATTCTCCTTTTTGGGGTGTATTGACAGTTTTTCACTTTAAATATGGTCTGCAAATATAGGACATTCTTTGAAAGAAAAAGCATTTTTGCGAAAAAAAAATGCTTTTTTTCTCAAAATATTCATTTTGAGGCGCAAAAAATATCAAAAAATCCGCATTTCGGACGCTTCAAGCCATCCTACGCTTCCATTGGCGATTCGTATTTGAGCCCATCCGCCCTGAGTGTCCATCACGTCAACTTTAGCGCCTTCGTGAAGCACGAAGAGGTCGACGCTGTTAATGCTAGGAGAACTTTTCACCGTCACAGTAGGAGCCATAACAATGGCTTGATCCTGTGTGTTAGCGATATGTTTAAGTTGCAAGGCAAATACCACGGAGAGGGCAAAAACAATGAGGAAAACCAACCCCATGAAGAAACCCAACTTGCGCAACCCCACCTTGCGGGAGCGCAGAAAGAGGAAGAGCATAGTCAGCAGCAGTGCAAAAACAGCGATGGAGCACCATGCCCATTGGTTGCCCGACATGACCGAGCGCAGACTTCGCCACCACCTTACGAATACCGACTGGGGCATCGGTTCGATTTTATCGACAATGGCGGCGTTAGCAATGGCGAGGTTGGCCTGCACATCCTCATCCGAGGGATCAATTTTTAAGGCTTTCTCATAGCAATAGATGGCCATAGGATATTCGCGCAACTTATAGTAGGCATTTCCCATGTTGTAATAGACTGGGACCGACTCCATGCCCGCATTAAGAATCTTTTCATAGACAACGACCGCCGTATCGTAATTTCCTGAATTATAGGCTGTATTGGCTTGCTCAAACCAAACATTGGCATCGTCTTGGGCAAAAGTCGTACCCATCCACGCGAGGAGTCCTATTAATAATAAGGTGTATCTTTTCATGACATTGTTCCTTTCATTCGTTATAAGACTTTTTCGGCTCTCGAAATCACATCGATGCCTTTCTGGTAAAGCTCATCCATCTTTTCCTCTGCATTGCCAGGGGCAAAACGGGCAAACTCGCAACTATTGAGCGTTTCGACAAACTGTTGTGTCAAGTCGTCAGGGACATTGTTATTGCGCATCGTCTCGCTCACCGTATCCATCGATAGTTTGGAACGTTCGATTCCCATCTTGTCAGCAATATAGCCCCAAAGCGCTTGCGACATCTCAATGTAGAATTTCTCCTGATCTTTGGCTTTCAAGTATTGTAAAGCGCTTTTCAGTCGGCCACGCGCAACTTTGTCAGCCTTGCGGTTGCGGTTGGCGGCAGTGTCTTGCGTCAACTGTTCACGTTTCTTCAGCACGAGAAGCAAGATGATAAAGAGCAATAAAATGCCCAGGAGAACCACAAAATAGGCTGCTGAACCGAAAAACGATGAATGTACAGGGCGCAGATGGGCATCATCGCGCTTAATGTGGCGGATATCGCTGCCCAAGTATTTGATATCCTCTTGATTGGAAGCGTAGACGCCACCTTGGTCAGAATCTTTGCCTTTTTGCACATTGAGACTGTAGGCGTCAGAGACTAGTGTATTGTACGTATCCGTAGCAGGGTTAAAATAGGAGAACTTTGCAGCGGGGATATTGAAACTGCCTGCGCGCCGAGGGATGACCAAATATTCGGCTTTTTTCGTTCCCGTAAGACCCTGAGCGTTGTGGTCGACGGAAGTGGTGATTTTAGGGTCATAAACCTCAAAATCAGGCGGAAATGCCGGAGATGGCATCTGCAAAAGTTCGATATTGCCTTGCCCCGAAACAGTATAGGTCAGGGTAAAGGCATCGTTTGTGCTTAGTTCGGTCTTGTCAATCTCCGACTTGAAAGTGTAGTTGCCCACAGCACCAGCGTATGAATCGGGTTTGTCAGTCACAGGCAAGTTCTTTACTTCTATAGAGAGCGACGAAGAACTAAGCGTTTTTTGAACGTTTTTGACATTACGGTTAAAGAAAGGATCGTTGAAGAATATGTCGAAGGGGTCGTTGCTTCGGCGGTTGCTTTCCGTCCTAATCTGTGCGATGCACTCGATGGACATAGGGTCAAGGGCGAGGGTGCCGCTGCGTTGAGGGACAATGACCATCTTCTGAATCTCAGCGACAGTGTATTCCACACCATTAATATATTCGTTGGTTTGGCGCAATGCCCCGCCGTTGTTGTCGGAGATATCCTTGGTCCAGAAACCTGCATAGGAAGGCATCTTTTCGACAGAGAGCGAGGAGACAGGGACTCGGGTGTAAAGCTTGTAGGTCAGCACGACCTGTTCACCAACATAAACCGACTTCTTTGAAGGGATAACTTTAAGGAATAGGTCTTTACCACTCACTTCGGGATCATTGGTGCCCTGTTGGGGTTGGTTTTGTCCAGTGTCGCCTCCTGAGTAGGCGCTTGAACCGCCGCCGTTGCTACCGTCATCAGGCACCACTTTGATATCGAACGGTTCGCTCGTAATCTTGTCGCCCCTCACTGTGAGCGATGCAGATCCGACATGGAACGTACCTTCCTGGAATGCTTGCAACGCATAGGTATAAGAGTTGCGTACGGTACGCGTCACCCCTGAGCTAGTCATCGAAATGCTCGAACTCGACGAAGTAAAAGGACCGCCCACCACATTGAAACCTTCAAACGAAGGCGCGGTGAAGTTTTTGCCCTCGGCGTTGACTTCAAACACCACTTGAAAACGTTCGCCCACCACAACTTGCTTCTTGGCATTGACGGTGAGCCTAGGGTCGTCTTGGGCCCAAAGCGTCATGGGCGCAGCACACACGATGAATAATAATACTCGAAATAATCTCTTCATTGATCCGATGTTTTCACGATGCAAAAATAATAATTCTACATTTACGATTTAACGGCATGAGGTTTTCGCCCCGTTCACCATCGCTCCTGCGGAGCTGGTTTTTACCTGGTTACCAGTCTTTATCGCTCTTCTTTTTGGGCTGTTGACGGACTTTTTGTTCATTGACCTTTTCCATGGTCTTCTTCTCTTGGTTTTCAAGAGCATCAAGCATGCGTTGGGCATCTTCCTTCGACATCTGCTGGTTCTGCTGCTGTTGGTTTTGCTGCTGTTGCTGCTGGTCTTGGTTCTGCTGGTCTTGCTGTTGCTCTTGGTCTTGTTGGTCCTGTTGCTGATCCTGCTGTTGGTCTTGCTGCTGCTGATTGTCGCCTTCGCTCTTTTCGAAGATGGCAGAGACCTCCACGTCGAAATCAGGCATGGTAAAGTAGTTGCCCAGCGGTTGCACTTTCACGGCAGTGTCACCAACCTGGTGGATCACATATTCCTTGAACTGGTAACCTGGTTCAGGAGCGTTGTCCAACTTAACCGTCTCACGGCGAGTCGCTTCGGTTTGGTCAAGCAGCACGTGACCGCCTTTCAGCGTGGTGTCGGCATTCACCTTATAATAATCAGTGGCTTCAACGAAACTCGCCTTCACCGTCACGTCGGTGTCGAGCATCTGGAACACATTGTCGTCGCTGACAGGTGCCGACTCGATGGCGTCCCTATCGCTAACCACGCGCAAGTCGCCGAGTTGATATCCTTTGTTAGGTTTCACAATGACACCAACGTTGTCGCTTGGTTTCACCAAACTGTCGGTCACACTAATCTTTCCATTAACCACACTGTCGACGCTAACTCTCAGCGCACTGCGGAAGGTAGCGGTCACGGTCACATCGAAATCGGGCATCGAGAATGACTTCTTGTTGACAGGCACCGTGTCATTGCGATTCCCAGTGCGGAATACGATAAACTTGTCAAGCACCCAATCGTTCTCGCCTTGGGCCTCAAGATTCACTTGTTGGCCTTCGACGGCCTTTTGGCGGTCGGCTCGAACAGTTCCATTCTTGATGTTCGGATCTATAGCAATCCTATGCGCCTGCTTGAATTCGGCAGTCACTTTGACATCAAATTTAGGCATAACGAAACTGCCGCCGTTGACTTGAACTTGCACTTCAGGGTTATCGGCGCGCACCACCATATACTGCGACAGGGCATAGTCGGTGTCAGGTTGTGAACTTAGCGTAACACGTTGTCCGTTGAAGACTTCTTTCTCCTTGGCTTCCACCCTGCCATGCTCAGGTTGCACCACGATGATCCTGCTCTTGACAAGATGAGCGCGGCAGTATTCGAGATTGTACAAGGCATTTGCGTTTTCGGGATTCAGTTTCAATGAAGACTTGAATACATTAAATGCATCATAAAACTTGTCCTGAGCGAGAAGGCAGTTGCCCATGTTGAACACTGCATCAGACTTCAGCTTGGCATCGGGCGACATATCCAGCACTTTCTGGAACTCGGCGTATGCCGTGTCGTACGACTGTTTGGCATAATAGGCATCACCTAGGTTGAACTGCGCCTTGACATTATTAGGCCTTATTTCCAGCGCTTCCCTATAGCGTGCTATGGCCTGATCATAGTTCCCGCTTTTGTAGTTGCGGTTTCCACGACGGATAGCCTTCTCGTCACTCTGCGCCGAAACGGCAAGCGCAGAAGCCAAAAACATTACAAGGATTAAATATTTACTGAACCTTTTCATCTTTCATCTCAAATATGTTAAACTTCCGTTCCCAACCCCTCTTGCCCGAAGAGATAAGCACTTCGACGAGGAGGAGGACGATAGCAGCGGCCACGAACCATTGGAACTGATCCTCGTAGTCGGTGAAGACCTTTGCCTCAATTTCGGTCTTGTCAAGTTTGTTGATGTCTTCATAAATCTTCTCCAGGCCCACATTAGAGTTGCTGGCGCGGACATAAATGCCGTTACCTGCCGAGGCAATCTTTTGCAGCATCTGTTCATCGAGGCGGGTAATGATAGTGTTGCCATTACGGTCTTTGCGGTACCCCGTCTGCTGACCGTAGCGGTTGTATTCCGGTATAGGCGCGCCTTCAGCAAGACCCATGCCGATAGTATAAATATACACACCACGCTTGGAGGCGTCTTGAGCGGCTTTTACTGCAGCGTCATTTTCGTGGTCCTCGCCATCGGATATGATGACGATGGCCTTGCTGTGCGTCTCATCCGGAAACGACTTGACGGCCAAGTTGATGGCTTCGGCAATAGCGGTGCCTTGTGAGGCCACAAGACTTGTGTTGATAGTCGAAAGGAACATTCTTGCCGCAGAATAGTCTGTGGTGATAGGCAACTGTACAAAGGCCTTGTCAGCGAAGACTATGACGCCAAGACGGTCGCCACGCATATCACTGATAAGTTTGTTAATGGCCTGCTTGGAGCGTTCCAATCGACTTGGGACAATGTCTTCGGCGTTCATGGAGTTGGAAACGTCAACAGCGATATACAGGTCGATGCCTTCACGTTTCACCTCTTCCATCTTACTTCCGCTTTGCAAATTGGCCAACGCCAAAATGATACAGGCGACCATGAGAATGAAAACGATGAACTTGAAGTGGGCGCGCCGGTTGGAATGGCTCGGCACCAAACTCTCACGCATCTCAATCTTGGCAAAACGCTCGAAACGGCGTTTCTGTGACAAACGGAACAGAATATAGACAATGACCAATACTGGGATGACAAGCAACCAGTAGAGGTATTCGGGATGTTCAAATCGCAAAACGTCTTCCATGGCTTCAATCCGTTAAGGTTCTGAAAATAGTCTTACGCAAAAGGAACTCGACAAGGAGCAAGGCCAGGGCCAAAGCTACCAATGGATAGAACTCCTCATGGAGACGACGGAACTCCGTCACTTCGATTTTGGAGCGTTCCAACTTGTCAATTTCCTGATAGATTTCGTCCAACTTCTGGTTGTTGTTGGCGCGATAGTACTTGCCGCCCGTTGAGTTGGCGATAGTGGATAGCAGTTTTTCGTCGATTTCGACCTTAACTTGTTGGATAACCGTGCCGCCAAAGGGACTTTGCATCGGCATTGGCGCATTGCCATAGGTACCCACGCCGATGGTGTAGACACGGATGCCATAAAGCTTGGCAATCTCTGCTGCTGTGTATGGGTCGACCGAACCGGCATTATTCATGCCATCGGTGAGCAAAATGACCACCTTAGAGATGGCTTCGCTGTCCTTGAGTCGGCTGATGGCAGTAGCCAATCCATCACCGATAGCGGTGCCGTCATCAATGAGGCCATTCTTCATCTCTGAAAGCATGTTAAGCATCACAGCATGGTCGGTCGTCAACGGGACTTGGGTGAAGGTCTCGCCAGAGAAGATGACCAAACCCATACGGTCGCCAGGGCGTTCTTTCACGAAATCGGAGGCCACTCGCTTTGCTGCTGTAAGACGGTCGGGCTTAAGGTCTCGGGCCAGCATGGAACCAGAGACGTCCATGGCCATCACGATATCTATGCCTTCTATATTGGAGGTAGAGTTGGTCGACGAGCTTTGAGGACGCGCCAATGCTACGATGAGCAAAGCCAAAGCGCCCATTTTCAGGGCGAAGAGCAAATGGCGCAAATACGCCTTCCATGTTTTGGGAAGCTTGACAAAACCCTTCAGGTCAGAGAAAGACAATGCTGCTTCTTGTTTCTTATGGCGCAGGATGTACCACGCAATCAGGGCAGGCACCAACAACAAGAGCCACAGCAACTTGGGGTTCGCAAATTCAATGCCATCAAACATCTTTCACCTCCTCCTTTTCCACTGTTTTCTCTTGCTTCTGTTTCTTCAATTCGGCAAGTCGGGCTTCTTCCTCTGCCTTTTGCTGCTGATATTGCGCATAACTTTCGTTGACGAAACCCGTCATGCTCGTCATGGCATTCTCGCTTTCCAAGCTGGAGGTCGAATACTTAGCGAACTTTACCAAATCGGCGACTTCCATCGTCTCTTTCAATTTGCCAAAGGTCTCTGGCGAGAAATGCAGCAGCGCGACCTCGTCTAAGATATCGTCGGTGGTCATCTCGATGGCATTCACGCCAAACTGGCCTTCGATATATTCTCGTGCAATGTCAGTAAGCGAAGAATAATACTCTTTCACCTTGCCCGATTGCCAAAGCTTCTGCTGACGCAAATTCTCGAGGTCGCCCACTGCCTTGTCGTATGGAGGGATGACTGGACCTCGGACGATGTTGCCTTCACCGTCAGACCTACGTTTGCGATGACGCACGAGGAGCCAAATGCCCAAGACGAGCAACACGAGCAACAAGACGGCCAAAATCCAAGGGAAAACCTCCTTCATTGTGATAGGTGCAGAGATAGGTTCCACGATGGGCTTGAATGCCTGGGTCGTGTCGACCGTCATGGTAGTCGAATAGAGATTGATGGGGTCTGTATAAGCCTTGAATCGATTCGGATCGTCAAACGAGTGAGCATAGATAAGCCCGACGGACGGCACCTGCACTTGGCCAGTATCAAATGTCATCAGTGTAAGTTGCTGTTTCACAATAACATTGCTATCAGCATCAGCCGTTCGTTCCACTTCGCTGCGCTTGATGATGTCCAACTGATCCGACAATGTGTCGCTAGTGAAGTCGTTCCATTCCACAAACCAGCCGTAAGGCACCTTAAGACTCAAATCGAGCGTGAAAGGCTTGCCCACTTGCACTTCCGTGCTTTCAACCTTGCCTTCCACCTCCACGTTTTGGGGTGGGGTATTCCCTATTTGTATTTGTGGAGACGCAAAGCATTGCGTCTCTACAACCCAAAACACAAGGGTCAACACAAACAAAACATATTTCTTCATCTTCTCGCCTCCCTTTTCTTAAAGAGTTGCATCAAAGGTTTTACATAGTCTTCATCGGTGTAAATCAACGCGTTGTCGATGCCATGCTTGGCAAATTCGCGATTCAGTTCCGCCGATTTGTACTGGATCATTTGCTGGTAGGCTCGATGCCAAGCGCGACTCGAGGTGTCAACCCAGCGTTCTTTGCCCGTCTCCGAGTCGCGAAACTTCACCAGCCCCACCTTGGGGATGTCCATCTCGCGTCGGTCGGTGATGCGCAGCGCCACCAAGTCGTGCTTGTTGGCAGCTATCTGCATCTCCTTCTCAAAGTCCTTGTCCGTCATAAAGTCAGAGATGAGGAAGGCAGTTGTGCGGCGCTTGATGGCCGAAGTCAGGAAACGCAGCCCCTCTCCGATGTCGGTGCCGCGTTCCGTCGGCTTAAAGTCGACGATCTCGCGGATGATGCGCAGAATATGCGAACTGCCTTTCTTGGGCGGGATGAATTTCTCAATCTTGCTGCTGAAAAAGATGACTCCCACCTTGTCATTATTCTGGATGGCAGAAAACGCCAAGACTGCTGCCAATTCGGCAGTCAGGTCACGCTTCGACTGCGTTTGGGACCCGAAGTCGTTGGACCCCGACACGTCGATGAGCAGCATAACTGTCATCTCGCGTTCTTCTTCGAAAACCTTGACAAAAGGTTTGTTGAAACGGGCGGTGACATTCCAGTCGATATTGCGAATGTCGTCGCCGTACTCGTACTCACGCACCTCGCTGAAGGTCATGCCACGCCCTTTGAAAGCGCTGTGGTACTGCCCCGAGAATATGTGGTTCGAGAGACCTCGCGTCTTGATTTCGATCTTGCGAACTTTCTTGAATATTTCTGTTGATTCCATAAATAAATCAAACCATTACAATTATAATCGGACGCATGGGTGCGTCATTATTGCCGGACGCACGCGGTGCGTCACTTTCATCAGACGCATGCGGTGCGTCGTTATCATTTCGGACGCACGCGGTGCGTCCCTACATTTTACGGAACCTCGATGGTATTCAGGATTTCATTGATAATTTCTTCGGTGGTGATGTTCTCCGCCTCGGCCTCGTAGGTCAGGCCGATACGGTGGCGCAACACATCGGGGGCCACGGCACGGATGTCCTCGGGGATGACATAGCCACGATGCTTGATGAAGGCGTATGCTTTGGCGGCCAGTGCCAGGTTGATGGTGGCACGCGGAGAACCGCCATAACTAATCATGTTGGCGAACTTCTTCAACTTGTAACCGCTTGGATAACGTGAGGCAAAGACAATGTCGGTGATATAGTTTTCAATCTTCTCATCAAGATAAATCTCACGGCACACCTCACGGGCGCGAATGATGTCATCGGGGCGCACCACGGCATTGATCTTGGCGGCAGTGTTAGCAATATTCTGACGCAGAATGAGTTTCTCTTCTTCTTTTTTGGGGTAGTTGATGACCACCTTCAGCATGAAACGGTCCACCTGGGCCTCAGGCAGCGGATAGGTACCTTCTTGCTCGATGGGGTTTTGGGTAGCCATAACGAGGAAAGGATCCGGCAGTTTGAAGGTCTCGTCGCCGATGGTCACCTGATGCTCCTGCATGGCTTCGAGCAAGGCGCTCTGCACCTTAGCGGGCGAACGGTTGATTTCATCAGCGAGGACGAAGTTGGCGAAGATGGGACCGCGACGCACCACGAACTCCTCCTTCTTCTGGCTGTAGATCAGCGTGCCAATGAGGTCGGCAGGAAGCAGGTCGGGAGTGAATTGGATACGGGCGAAGTCGGCATCAATGGCGCTGGCCATCGACTTGATGGCCAAGGTCTTGGCCAGACCTGGCACACCTTCAAGCAAGATGTGACCGTTGGCCAGAAGGCCTATCAGCAAGCGTTCAGTCATCTGTTTCTGTCCGACGATGACCTTGTTCATTTCGAGGTTGATGAGGTCGAGGAATTGACTCTCTCGTTGGATTTTTTCGTTCAGTTCACGAATGTCAGTTTCTATCATTGTTTATTTGTTTAGTTGTTCATTGCTTGGTATGAACCAGGGAATGAATTCCCTAGTGGATAACGGGTCGCCCTTCGGGACTTTGTGTCACTTGACGCGGCCCTTCGACGGGCTCAGGGGACGTCAAGGAGGTTCGTCAAAAAGCGTGCAAAAATAGTGCTTATTCGGGTAAATAACTCCTATTTAATAAATTTATTGCGGGTTTTTCATATTTTTGCATTCTCAAATTAGAGTGAGCATGATCAAAAAAATCTATAAATTCGGTGGCGCGTCGGTGAAGGACGCTGATGCTGTGCGCAATTTGGCAGACATCGTGAGTCAGCACAAGGACGAGGACATCATGTTGGTGGTTTCTGCCATGGGCAAGACGACCAACGCGCTCGAAAAAGCATTGGCCAACTTCCGAGAACATGACGGCCAACTTGGCATGGATGCCCTGCACGAGGTCATCGCATACCACGACGGCATCATCCAAGGCCTTTTCGACGGCAACACCGACCCACGTTTCGACGAGAACATCGCCGGGCTCTTCATCGAGCTTTGGGAGAAACTGCAGAAGACCGACACGCCATACGACTACCAATACGACCTAACTGTATGCTACGGCGCACTCATCTCGACCAGCATCATTCACGAATACCTCAGCAAATGCGACATCCCGACACGCTGGCTCGATGCCCGACAATATGTCATTGCAGAGGATGAGGCCCACTACCGCGCCGCCAATCCTGATTGGGACGAAACAAGACTCAGAATCAGCAAGTTGAACGATGAGCATATTCGGGGTATCGTATGCCTGACACAAGGTTTCATCGGTGGCACAGCTGACGGCAAACACAGCGTCACCCTAGGACGTGAAGGCTCCGACTTCACCGCAGCCATCTTCGCCAACTGCCTCGATGCCGAGGAGGTCACCATCTGGAAGGATGTTGACGGCCTGCTCAACGCCGACCCGAAGCGCTTCGCCGACACGGTTCAGCTGCCGCACATCCCCTACTCCGAAGCCATCGAGTTGGCCTTCTACGGTGCGACCATCATCCACCCCAAGACCATCAAACCGCTGCAAAACAAGGGAATCACGCTGAAAGTGCAGTCGTTTCTCCATCCCAACCACGAGCCCTCGCTCATTGATGGCGGCCACAGGAAAAACGACGAGAGCATCCCTTCTTATATCGTGAAGGACAACCAAACGCTAGTCTCTATTTCGCCCCGCGACTATTCGTTCATGGACGAGCGCAACCTGAAGACCATCTTCGCTGCCTGCGCCGACCTCAACATCCACGCCAACATGATTCAGACCTCCGCCTTGATGCTCTCGTTCTGCTTCGACAGCAACGAACAGAAACTGAAACAGTTGAGGGCCAACCTCAAAGACAGTTTTAGTGTAAAATATAACGATGGTTTGCAACTGTTCACCATCCGCCATTACCAAGACGGCTTGGAAAGCGACTTCATCAAGGGAAAGAAGGTTTTGGTGAAACAAGGGAGTCGTAGTACAATGCAGTTTGTGTTAAGCTGTTAACACCCAACAACACAGAAACAATGCCCCCTGCCGTCATGGCGGAGGGACATCCGCCATCTCCTAAAAGCAAAGACAACACCCTTTTGCTTAGGAGATCGCGGATCAAGTCCGCGATGACGGCTCTGGATTAGTGTTGTCCGCTGAAGAAAAAAGTGTTTTTCTACTTTTTTTCACAAAATCACCATACTTTAATACACATTCTTTGCTTTTTCCTAAATTTGCGGTCGCTTTTTACGACTCAAAAACACATTCTATATGTACAAAATCGAAAAACACCCCATCTTGGACATCCCGCAGGAAGACCTTGTGGAATTCCAATATGAAGGCAAGACCATCAAAGGTCAGCGCGGCAAGACCATCGCCGCCGCCCTTCACCAAGCCGGTTATCCCGTCCACAGCCACTCGCTCGACGGCCGCAACCGAAGCCTCAACTGCGGCATCGGCAAATGCGGTGCCTGTGAGATGCTGGTCGATGGCAAGATCCGCCGTATCTGCATCACCAAAGTCGATGGCGTCAAGGAAGTGCGCCGCATCGACAAGGAGGACACCATCCTTCCCGAGCCCAAGGAGCAGCAGCCCCGCGAGGTGAAGGTCTACAAGACCCAGGTCGCCATCATCGGCGCCGGTCCCGCTGGTCTCGCCTGCCGTGAGCAACTCAACGCCTTCGGCATCAGCAATATCGTCGTCGACAACAATGCCAACATCGGTGGTCAGTTCAACATGCAGACCCACCAGTTCTTCTTCTTCGAGAAAGAAAAGAAATTCGGTGGCATGCGTGGCTTCGACATTGCAAAGACCTTGGCCGGCGACAACCACGAAGGCATCCTGCTGAACAACACCGTTTGGGACCTGCTTGAAGGCGGTCGCGTGGCCATCAAGAACATCGTCACTGGTGAGATTGGCTACATCGACGCACAACATCTTGTGGTCGCCACGGGTGCCGTGCCCTTCATGCCGACCTTCGAGAACGACGACGTGCCGGGCGTCTATACCGCTGCCGTGTTCCAGAAGATGATGAACCAAGAGCACACCTTGTTGGGTAAGAAAGTCCTCACCGTGGGTGCAGGCAACATCGGCTACCTGACCTCCTACCAAGGCATGCAGGCTGGTGCCACCATCAAGGCCATCATCGAGGCCATGCCTCGTGAGGGCGGCTTCCCCGTGCAAGCCAACCGTGTGCGCCGTCTCGGCATCCCGATTATGACCAGCTATGTCCTGGTGCGCGCCATCCCCAATGCCGACTACACAGGCATCACGGGCGCCGTCATCGCCAAGTGCGAGAACTTCAAGGCCATCCCTGGTACTGAACAAGTCATCGACGACATCGACATCATCAACATCTGCACCGGCCTCATCCCCGACAACCAACTATTGGTGAAAGGCCGCGAAGTCTTCGGCCTCAACACTTACGGTGCCGGCGACGCCATCCGTATCGGCGAAGGCACCAGTGCCGTGTTGCGTGGCAAGCAAGTCGCCTACGAGGTGGCCCAAGCCATCGGCGTGCGTTTCAACTATGACGATTACCTTGAGATTTCAAGACAATATATCGACTCGCAACAGCATCCTGTGCGTCTCCTTGAGAAGCCCAACCTGCCCACGCCCGAGCGCATGATGCAGAAGGCTTTCGTGCAGGCCGACTGCCTCTACGGCTTCGCCTGCAACCCCTGCTCGTTCAGCTGCCCGCAAGGCGCCATCACCAAGCCGTCCACCAGCAGCACGCCAACCATCGACTACAACAAGTGCATCGGCTGCATGCTGTGTGTCTCGAGCTGCCCAGGCTTAGCCATCTTCGGCTACGACGTGCAGAAGTCGACCTGCTTCCTGCCTATAGAGTATGAAGCACAGGAAGGCGCAGAGGTCTATCTCGTCGACAACGACGGTCAAAAGATTGGCGAAGGCGTCATCGAGAAAATCCTCAAGAAGTCGAACAAGACCAACGTGGCTCGCGTGAAAGCCCGTTCCTCGCGTCCTTCGGGCGAAGCCAGCCGAGTGTTTGAATTGACCGATGTCAAGGGCTTCATCCTGAAAGACCGTTACAACGCCAACAAGGAACTCACCACCCCGATTTCGCCCAAGAAATTGGCCGAAGGCGAGAGCGAGACCTATGTCTGCCACTGCGAGGACATCAAACTCGACCGCGTGCTGCGCGTCATCGGCAACCGCAAGACCATCTCCGTGGATGAGCTGAAACACATCACACGTATGGGTATGGGTCCCTGCCGTGGTAAGCGTTGTATCCCACGCGCCCGTCAGATCCTGCGTTCCTACGGCATCGAGCTGGTGGGCGACGCCACACCGCGTGCCCCGCTGTCGAACCAAGTCAGCCTTGGCGACCTCTACAATCCGCACACCAAAGAGACTTTCATCTTCCCCGAAATGAACGGCGTGAAGAAAGAGCAGGTCGAGGTGTTCATCGCGGGTGGCGGCATCGCGGGTAGCGCCTTGTTCCGCTACTTCTCGGAAGCCGGCAAGAAGCCCGTGATGATCAACTACAGTCGTGGCGCTTCGTGGCGTTGCATCGGTGGCGGCCGTCCGGCCTTCTCCAACCCCGACATCGCCGACATCGCCGTGCACAACCACGAGATCTTCAAGAAGATGCAGGCCGAGCACAACATCAACTACCACCCGACGCATTACGTCAACTTGGTACACGACGAAGCCACCTACAACTCCTTGGATGCCTCACGCGCTTGGAGTGATGCCTATATGATTGAGCGCAAGGACTTCAAGAAAGAGATTTCGCCGCTGTGGGACGACAGCAAGGACACCTACAGCCACGCCCTCATCACCCGCGACTGCTGGCAGGCCACGCCTGGCCGTGTCATCGACTACATCCGCTGGATTGGTGTGCAGCAAGGCGGTCGCTACTTCGAAGACTGCGAGCTGCTCCACGTGCAGAAGGTCGGCGGACACTATGTCACCTTGGTACGCACCCACGAGGGCGAGTTCATCGAATACACCTGCGACCACTTCGTCAACGCGATGGGTTGGGGTGCCGAGAAGTTCAACGACATGCTGGGCCTCGACACGGGTCTCTATCCCGTGAAGCACCAGGCCTTCATCACGCGCCGTCTACCTATGATGGGACCCAATGGTGGCCCGCTCGACATGATCATCGACCGCCGCCACTACAAGGGCTTCAGCGCCGTATACGGACAGCAGTGGGCCCACACCGGCCAGATCATCGGCTGCGCCAGCCCCGACACCGACGCTTACGAGGCACGCCAGAACATCAAGTACAACAGCAAGGAGTTCTTGGAGATCGTCTCCGAGGTCTTCGCCGAGTGGATCCCCAACTTGGGCGAAGTCAGCTTCTTGGCTTGCTGGGCTGGTCGTTACACCGAGCCACGTTACATCGTCGACCCGGAGGTCGGTATCCTCACCGGCTTACGCGGCCATGGCTTCATGCTCGGTCAGTACCTCGCCAAGCTTTATGTGGACAAGTACCTCGGCAAGGAGGTGCCCAGCTACATGAAGGATCTTGCCTTGAGCGGGAAGGGCTTGAGCGAGAACGCATTCAAATAGAATGCGGAATTAAGAATGCGGAATGCGGAATTGGGCTGTCGCGGTTGCGACAGCCCTTTTTGTATTCGAGGCAAATAAAAAAACGCCCAAGAATTTCTTCTCGGGCGTTTTGTTTTTTAGTAATTGTCAATTACCACTCGATACCGATACGCAGTGAGATGCCGGAAGGGCTGATGTACCTATTCTCATGGATGTAGTTTCCATTCTCATAGTAACCATATTCCTTAATCTTGTCGTAATAGGTACCGGCCACCATGGCGCTGACGGCGAAGTCGCGCTTGGAGGCGAAACGCACGCCGAAGGCAAGGTCGCCATAGGCGCCCAAACCGTCGCCGACGTAAGAACCAAGACGCAGGCTGATGATGGGGCTCACCACCCTGGTGTTGTTGAACTGGTAACGCAAGTTGGTGTAGAAAGGCACCAAGGCACGGTCTTCATTGAAATCGACACCCAAACCGATACCAGCATAGATATGTCCATTGAAATAAAAGCCGTGGGTTGTAGACAGACTGATGTTGTTGGGCATGTTTTTGTCGAAATGCCATGTGTTGCCTTGTTCGAAGAAGCCCTGATAGCCGCTGGGGACGCGAACCTTGGCAGGGTTGGGAACATCCTTTTCTTGTGCGAACATACTCGTTGCCATAAGCAGCATGACGAGCGATAAGATTACTTTCTTCATTGTTGGTAGTTTTTAGGTTAATAAACAGTTTATCAAATTTCGTTTTCAATTTCGCAGTAATAACGCGAGATGGGATAAATTATTGCTCGGACTCCAATGGCACAAACAATTCCATGCGGATGGTATCTCCGTTTTTCAACACTCCACGAAGAATAAAGGTGATGCCGTCCTCTTTTTCCACAAACTCCATCCAACCGCTCTCAAAAGGCGATTCGTCGGGATAGGATGTTTGAGGATCCATATTGGTTTCGGCAATAGCTCCCGATATCTCGTCAGGTGAGGCATGCCATTCCAAGCGGTTGCCAAAATCGAAGGAAAGAGGAATGTCCGACTTCGTGGTCAAGTCGATGGTATGGCCAAGCAGCGCACAAGGGATGTCGTAAAAATGAAAGCGCATCAGAGGACCAAAGAAATCCATTTCGGACTCTGTCACGATATCGAATTCGTCTTGACACGACTCAATGGGGCTGACGCTCATCTTATAGTTGGTAGTATTATAGATAAGCTCGTTCTGTTTAGGAGCAATATTGCGTCGTTTCACAGGTTCTTTCACACAGGAACCCAAAGTTGCCAAAGCAAGCAGCAACAGCATAATTTTCAATGTGTTTTTCATGGCTTTAAGGTTTTATAAATGTATTTCATAACCTACCGAGAAAGGTAATCCGATGAATGACAGGCATGTCCAATGCTCTTCTGCATGGCCCACCTTATAGGTAATCCTATCATGACCCATCATGAATTGCAGTCCCAATCGTAATCGACTGTTTTCCGTCAATTTGATTCGACCTCCGATTTCCGACATGCCACCGAAGCCGAAATGCTCGTATGTCCGCGCATCAAGCCATGGATTGACAGCACGTTCGACATAGGGACCGGCATTCACATAAAACCATTTGTAACTGAATTCGATGCGGACAGGCAGACGGAAATAATTGTTGAAACCAGTGCCAGGCACGCCGTCTTCCCAATTCTCGGGTTTGTCTGAATTGGTTCTCCTATATTGGTAGTCAATGCCGCCCAACAAAGACCAATGCTCGTTGAAATCATATTTGGCATCCACGCCCAAGTCGCCGTGAAACTTGC
>JAEEGI010006246.1_pt1 | contig 26960 bp, 8 predicted proteins | sample 8958751 | NCBI WGS metagenome assembly JAEEGI01 (sample SAMN16246545, study PRJNA631951) | gut metagenome | biome: gut microbiome; feature: rumen; material: KS-attached | host: Bos | place: Iran: Karaj | collected 2018-10 | reverse complement strand
TTGCTCTTTCGTTGGCAGGGTATATTCCCACTCTCCGCCCATTTTCTCTGTCAGCCATTGGCAAAACAGCATCGCGCCCTCATGGCTGATACTCGCGACGGGATACTGTGGATATTGTGGATATGCCGGATGGGTGAAATATTTGGTGACCAACATCGCCTGTGCGGTGTCTATCTTTGCCGTTTCATATTCGGTCACACGTCCCTGCGCCTTAAGGTCTTCCAAAAAGAGATTGTACGATGCGTTGGTCACCTCTGTTTCTAACATCCGGAATCCCGCTATGGTCACCTTTGTAGTGTCCCCGTTACTGTTGCGAATCGTGTAATGTCCCGCCGGAATCTCCACAAAGGTCCCCACAAGCTGTTTCTCCAATTTCATGGTTTTCTTGTCGGCTTTCTGCGCCCAAGCCGCCACCACTGCGGCGATGAAAAGGATGGTCAGGGTTATTTTTTTCATAATGGTAAGGTTTTGATGAAAGGTTTCTATAGATATGAACGTAGTTTTTGACGGAAATCTTGGGTGGTTGGTATCCATTGTTGTTTGGATCTTCGGTTTATTTGGTTTCAAAAATCAATTCATAAGGAAGAGCACCAAAGTAGTTCAGGGCATCTGCGAAGAAAGATGTTGTCTTGAAGCCGTATTTTGTATGAGGCTTTAGTGGTTCCTTTAATGGAATGACATATACGTAGTCGTTATACCAGTATGTGTTCTGCCAATCAACAGGAAGAGACAGGATGTCTTTACCTTCCACTCTATTGATAGACCTTACATGTTGCATGGGTTTGGAAAACTGTATTCTCACTTCTTTCAAATCCGTCTCCACAACGCTGTTCTTCACTGGGTATGTGGCCACTACACGAGGAATAAGCAAATCGTATTTAGGGTAATAATAATGCTCCATGTTTTCCGTAACCTGATCTAAGAACATCTTTAATTGAGGAAGAAAGTCCTCAAAAGCAGGGAACTTATCCCTATTTGCATTAAAGACATTCATGTAGCATAACATTTCCTCAAACCAAACAAAACCAGTATAAATCTGATCAACAATTTTCTCTCTGAGTTCAATGTCACCATATGTACTATGAGAAATGTGGTATGAAAACTCACACAAACGATTTATCCCCTCATATAAAAGGGATGTTGATTGTGAATAGTAATGTTTTCGGAGTGGTTCTCCCACCATAGAATAAAGCGTGTCACATACTTCTGCAAATAGTATTTCATGTTTTACACACAGTGGATTAGAATAGTTATGGCATATTTCATGAATCAATGTTCCAAAAGTGTTTGGATGAAAAGATGGTTTTCCTGTTGAAGTGGTTTGAACTCCGCCAAGCGCACAATTGTTGTGTTCCCTATTGTTTTGATCAAATCTGTGAATGGAAAAATTGTGGTAGCCGTTCGCAGGGACCAACCAGAGGTTATCCATTTGATAGGGAATGCCAAAGAATTCTCGGAACCAACTCGTGTCAATTTTGGAAACGACAGAGTCGAAAGCAGTTTCGATAGCAGCGTAAAAATCGCCATGAGAAACATAAAACTTATGGAAACGAGTATCCTTGTAGAATTTATTGAGCAGACGGAGATATTCATCCCGCTCGGGGCGTGTCCAAATACGATTTGCTGAAAGTGTATCGTACTGCTCGAATAAAGGTGTCCAATTATTTGTCCATACAATGCCTTTAGTAGTGATTTCCACGTCGCTCGCCAATTGCACTGGTAAGGAAATGTCCAAAATGGATTTGGCATACATGGTCTTTTTCACAAATTCGATGAGTTCGTGATTCTTGTACGGAGAGAAGTAGTCGTCAATGTCGGCTATGTAGTTCGCTGGTGTGGAATGCACAAAGGCCTCATCCTCCGTCAATCGGAAAACGATGCTGGTCAGTTCGAACCGCTCGTCCACATGCCCCTTCATCTGCGCGAAACCATTTGCCACCGTAAACAGCAACAGAATGGAGACCAGCAGGTTTTTATTCATGATGTTTTTCATAATGGATTGTATTTCAATTCGTCTTGTGTTGGGTTGATTGCGCTTCGCGCGTCTTGCCCCTAATACTACCCCGCCCTTCGGGCACCCCTTCTAAAAGAAGGGGAATGGGCTGCTTAAGGAAGTAGTTTTACCCCCCTGCCCTTCGGGCATCCCCCCTAAAGGGGGGAATTGGGGCTCTTTCGCACCATCATTCTTCTTTATGCATTATGCATTATGAATTATGAATTACGCACCGTGTCCACCGGCTCAAACCGCAGCGACAGCACCGACTGCACCGTGACGACCAACGCCGTGAGTACCAATAGGATGACGTACGCGAGGAAGAAAATCCAGACGGCGATGGGGGCGTGGACGACGAACAGCTTCAGCCATTGGCGGAGCAGCAGGAGGCTGACGGGCACGGAGAGCAGGAAGGCGACGGTGCAGACGAGGGCGTACTTGCCGTTGGCGCGGGCGAGCAGCTGTCCCGTGGAGGAGCCGAAGATCTGCCGCAAGCCCAACTCGGGACGGCGGTAGGTCATCTCCAACAGCAGCATCCCCGCCACGCCCATCAGCGCGAGCAGCATCGCGATGCCGCAGAGGATGAACATCCCTCGGGAAAGTCCAATCTCTTTGGCGTAGAAACCTTCCAAAACATCCTCCAATGTGCTGATTTCCGATTCTCTCTGAATACCGAATTGTTGTGACAACTGCCGTATGTTCTCCTTCAGCGCGGCCGTGTCGGCAGTCTCATCATACTTCACGAAATAGTGCCGCAATACCTGTCCATATTTCCCGACCTCTATTCCCAAGGGCTGAATGGTATCGAAAAGCGGACGGAAATGAAAGTCATGCACGAAACCGATAAGCGTTGTCCGCGAGATGTCAAACATCCCCTCGTAATACCAGTTCAAATTCAAATGATACATTTCCTGTGCTTTCCGGTTAAATATGATATAACGCTGCTGATTATTAGAGATATCAAGGTTCTTAAATGTACTGCCGTCACACATCTTCAATCCGAAAAACTCCATAAAATTGGGATACACTTGCATACAATTGAACAGCACTGCTTGTTCCTTTTCGCTATCAGGGTCATAGAGCATTTCCCCATACAACACGTAGCCACTATTGAGAACAATGTTGCACGATGCCGCCGTAACATCTTTCACCCCAGCAAGTTGCTTTAATGATTTCAGATACGGATACACACTGTCATAACGAGCCATATCCACGCTGTAGTTCAAGATGTTATGCGTTTGGAATCCCATATCGTAGAGTTTCAGGAAGTTCTTCTGGGTCTGCACGAAGAGGGCGCAGGTGAGGATGACGGCGGCTAAGAAGAACTGGATGCCGACGAAACACGTGCGCAGCCGCATCCCCGCCTTGGAGAAACCGTAGCTGCCCTTCAGCGCGACATCCGGGGAGACAACGGTGACCATTCGCGTCGGGTATATGGAGACGACAACTCCGACAACGATGGACAACAATAAGGTGGTCAGGATGATAGGGACATTGCCGGACAAGGTAACGGGGTTGGACAACATAGGAATTTCCGGCAAGCGGGTGCAGAGCAGGAAGACGACAAAGGCGATGAGGAACGCCACGAGCGAAAGGATGACGTAGCCTTTCGCCATCGACCACCAGATCGCGCTGTCCGACTCGCCGAGCACCTTGCGGGTGTTCACGCGGCGCATACGCAGGGGTGCCTCCGCGATGGCGAAGTTGACGAAGTTGAGGAACGCGATGATGAGGACCGCCCACGCGATGCCCGACAGGCAGTTGGTCACGAAACGGCTCACCGCATCGGGATTTACGTCACGGAAGGCATCGTTTTCGAAATGGATGTCCTTGACCGCTGTCAGGCGCACGACTGGAGATTCGGACTTCACTCTCGAATAAAACCGTTCTTTCACGGCAGCGACAAGGGTGTCAGGGTTGGTGCCAGGTTTCAGTTTGCAGTAGATGGAGCCTGATGGGGTCACTTCCCTTAACGTACGCTTCACTAGCACAGGTGCAGGGTCGAGAGAGTCCATTGTGGCCCTAAGAAACACAAACTTCGACTTACTCTTTTCCGTTGAGTCTGAATTTTCGTCTGTCTTGCAGAAGAGACGAGCTTGAAGATACATCGTGTCAAAATCGCCCCTTCTACCATATTCCCAAACATCCGCATAACACTTCTCCGGTCCGCCCCAAAGCGCTTGGATTGAATCTTGGTTGATTTTTACCGCTTCGTAAAACCAATAGGGTTCCTCAATGAAAACCAACGGATTGCCGAAAGAGTTGTTTGCTGGCATATCCCGATACACCGCCACGATCTTCCGATTCATGATAGTGTCCTCGCTTCGGTATTTATTATGTAACGAGATTGTTTTTCCGACGGCTTGTCCCTTGGGGAAGAGTTTGCGGGCCAACGATGCCGGCACCACGACTTCCTCTCCGTTGTCCAAGTCGCCGAACGAACCTTCCACGCATTTGTAGCCGAAGAAGTCGAAGAATTGCGTGTTACAGATGTCAGCGGAGTTCAGTTCGCCGACACCCTCCACGGACAGGGTCGGTTCGCCGTCGCTTTCCTCGGGGTCTGCCAAACGGTAATTGGCGAAATTAGTGATGTTCACTTGATAAACCGCTTCCACGCCATCGAGGCTGTCGAGGAAGTCGGCCACTTCATTGTCGGGCATCCTATGGGAAAAGCCTTGGTTATGTGTGTTGTCCTCCACGCGGAACATCCGTTCGGAGTCCGCGAAGCAGCGGTTGTAGCGGCGGTCGTAGCGGACCTGCGCCATGAGGATCATGAAGACGGCCAGGGCGGTGGCGAGGCCGAGGATGTTTAGCACCGTGGCGGCGCTGGTTGGTCTTGTGTTTTTCATATCGTTTTGTTTTATTTTCTCTTTTTTTATTTGGGCGCCCCGGCGCGGCTCAGGGGACGACATTTCCAAGCGTCGCAATCACACATTCTCGAGCCAACGTCGCGAAACGTTGTCTCCTCTCGCCGCGCCGTCGGGCTTTCCGGTACAATGTTTTTTGCCATCACAAATGCCCGGCGGGGCGATTCAGGCGTATGCGACACGCCCCTACGTACGGGCGTATCGCATACGCCCTCCTGCAAAAAACATTTCCCCTTCAATCCCTGGCGCGGCCCTCGTCGGAACCCAATCCCCGTTTCGCGGCGAAGCACCTGATCCCCTCGTCCGTCACCATTCCCGCGCCGCGATTTCCACCCCGCCGCCCTGCCCTACCGAGCTTCTGCCCCTACCGGGGCATCCTTCAACGTCCGCAACGTCTGCCACGCGGTGATGCCGAGGGCGAGGAGGGTGATGACGAGGAAGGTCGCCAGGAAGGGCCAAACAGGGATGTCAGCTTTGTAGGCGAAGTGCTGCTGCCACTTATGGAAGATACTGACGGCCAAGGGCGCGGCGCAGACGAAGCACAACACGCAGATGATGAGGATGTTGCGGACCACCTGCCAAAGGAGGTTCTCTTTGGAGGCACCATAGACGCGGCGCAGACTAAGCTCGCGGCGGCGGTAGTGGCAGTCGAGCATCACCATGCCCAAGAGGCCGGTGAGCGTGACGAACAGGGTGACCGCGACGAAGAGTGCCATCAGCTTGGCGAAGTCGTCCTCATTGTGGTATTCCTTGTCAATTTCCGGCTTCAGCGACTGGAGTGGTCCGAACTTGAACCCGTCAAAACCATCAAGGTTCATCTTCCGCTTCATTTCATCCTCCACTTGCGACGCATCCTGCCCTTCTTTCAGCTTCACATAGAAATAGCAGTCACGCAGCCCCCTTGCAAGATGAGAAGACCACGGGTAATATTTACAGGGTTCTATCTCATCTACCAAAGACAGGTTGTGGTAGTCGCGCACCACACCGACCACTCGTAGGAGACTCCGTGACGAATCTGAATAGAGCGCTTCATTCTCTTTCAAAGCCGACTCATTCACCACCGACTCCACGGGTATTGAACCGAAAGGCCGTTTCAGTTCCCTTCCTTTTACCACTTCAATGTCAAAAAAATCGAAGAAATTGGGCGACACTACTCTGGACACAAGCGTAATCTGATTCCCGTCCAAAAGCATTCCCTGTCTCGAAACCACCTCTCCCCAACCCAACACAGGATCCATCGCAAACGTAACCTCTTGTACTCCAGAAATGGAGTCCAACTTATCCTGCAAGCGGTACAGGTCGATGTTGACTTCGCCTTCGTCATCCGCAAAATCGGTATTATAAAGCTTTCCTACCGAAACATATACATTCTCGGTATTAAAACCCAAATCGGCGGTTTTTATAGAATGGTTTTGGACAAGCACAAGCAGGAGGAAAAGCGTGATGGCAAAGGTTGCATAGAACTGCAATACCGATGACGGCGTGGTCTGCAGGCGAAGCAATAGCTTGCGCCACCAGCCGCTCTTGGTGGGATCTGACAGACTTTTCTTCAACGCTGCGTCAATATTGCCGGCGTCCGTGGAATAGAATACCGGATAGAGGGAGGCGATCAGGGCCACGGCAAAAGTAACCGCCGCCGTAATCCATACAGCGGGCAGATTGTCAGCCAGTTGCAGACTAATATCCACGAAAGGAATCACCTTCGTACGGGCGCAGATCTCCACGATGACCAAAGCAACAACGAACGCGATGAAAGCACCGAGCAGAAACCGACCGAACATCTCCCAGCGAAGCTGCGCGTTGGAGCAACCCTCGATCTTGCGGATGTTCGTCTTGTGTAAATACAACGGCACGGTCGCAGCAGCATAGTTGGTGTAGTTCAGAAAGGCGAGCAACAGCAGTACGATGCCGAATACGCCTAACATCTTGGAAACAACCGTAGTATGCTCCTCATCGAAACCATAATACCAATGCCAATAGGGTTCCTGTTCGCTTAACAGTTCCAGCGACAGCGAATCACACTCCTTGGGGGCATTCTCGTACTTCTGCGCACGTTCGGTATAGCACAACTCCGAGTCTCCGGTGGTGTCCATGGTTGACATATACGACTGATACTCATTCTGATACTGCGCAAAAACCTTCTGCACAAACTCCTCGATTTGACATCTTTCTTTCAACTTATAGTATATATGTCCCCTGATGTCATCCAGTTTGTAGCAACGTTCCCCTCCTTCTACCTCAATTTCATCCAACTTGAAACAACGGATTACCCCATAATACGCCATAGAGGTGTTCTGTGGAAAATCCTTATACACGGCAATGACGGTAACCGTGTCAACAATCCCAACCCCTTTCAAATCGGCATACTGCTCGTCAGGGGCTGTGGTTATCACCATCTTCCGTCCCACCGCGTCACCGTTCGGGAATAAATAATCAGACAAACTACTGGTTATCACAACATTGTGGTAGTCTCCGAAGTTTTCCAGACTCCCAGTCTTAATCTTGATTCCAAAGAACGGGAAGATTGACGGCGTGGCCACCTGCACCGGCAGGAGCGTGTCCGTTTCAGGTGTGTCCTGCGCGTACATCCGGAACTCGCCATAGCCATATCCGCGAAGGATACATACATCCTCCAAGCCCTCAAACGGGAGCTTTGCCTGAGGATTTGCCAGATTTTCCGGCGTGATTCCCGTCAATATACGGAAGCCCGCACTGTTCTGGAGAATCGACCACTTCTGGTCACTGTTTGACATACCCCGCCAGGATTTCAGTTCGTAGATGCGGTCCGCGCCGGGATAGGATTTGTCGTACCGGAGGTCGTAGTATCGGACCATGGCCACGATGAGGAAGGCGGCAATGGCGACCGCCAGTCCGAGGATGTTGAGCACCGTTGCGGTGCGGGTGGGGGTGTGTTTCATATTGGGTTATTCGTTGGTTATACATTCATCGATATGTTCTCCGTCATACGCCCCAGGGCTCACTGCGTTCACCCTGGGTTGACACGTGTCGGGCCTGCAGCCCTTTTTGGAATGATGTTCATTATAATGGTGGCTCTTTCGTTACAACTACTAACTACTAACTGCTAACTGCTAACTCTCCACCACCGTTCCGTCCAGCATCTTCACGATTCTATGCGCGAAGCCGGCATCGTGGGTGCTGTGGGTGACCATGACGATGGTGGTGCCGGCGGCGTTGAGGTCGCAGAGCAGGTGCATGACGTCGAGACCGTTGTGGCTGTCGAGGTTGCCGGTGGGCTCGTCGCAGAGGATGAGCTGCGGGTTGGAGACGACCGCGCGGGCCACGGCGACACGCTGCTGCTGCCCGCCGGAGAGCTGCTGCGGATAGTGGCTCGCCCTGTGGATGATGCTCATGCGCTCCAGCACCTCGTTGACCTTCTCCCGCCGCTCCGACTTGCTGAGCCCGAGGTAGCGCAACGGCAACTCCACGTTCTCGAAGACGTTCATGTCGTCGATGAGGTTGAAGCTCTGAAACACGAAGCCGATGACCCCGCGCCGCAGCTTCAGCCGGTCGCGCTCTTTCAGTCCGCTCACGTCGCGGCCGTCAAGGAAATAGCGACCCGAGTCGGGGGTGTTGAGGAGGCCGAGGATGTTGAGCAAGGTCGTCTTGCCGCAACCGGAAGGGCCCATCACGGCTATGAACTCGCCCTTCCGGACCTCCAGGTTTACTCGCTGTAGCGCTTTCGTCTCCACCGTTTCGGAGCGGAAGCTTTTGCTGATGTTCTCTAATCGTATCATTCTTAATTCTTAATTCTTAATTCTTAACTCCCAAAACCGTGCCAAAACCGACACACATCTAAAAATCAGCCATTTACGCAAAAGTCAACGTCAAGCGGGTGTCCATTATTGCGACAGGGGTGTATGAAAATTGGACGGGAACGGGGCGGCGGGCGACAAAATTTCAATAATTATCAACATATCGGCCTCCAAAACACAAAAAATATATTTTTGCAGGTTAAATCAAAATCAAGGTTAAATGGACTACGGAGCCGTAACGAAAAAGATACTTGTCCTATTGTTCAACGCGATTGCGCTTCTCGGCTTTGCCGCACCGGCAGACACCATCCCGCCGTTGCTTCCGTCACGTCCTCCCTTGAACTACCAGCTCGCCCCCCACATCCATTTGAACCGGAGCGAACAGATGACGCTCACCAACCTGGTCATCTTCATCCGTTTCGCCGACGATCCGGAATTCACCGAGACCCTGGGACCTATCGACCAGATGTTCAACGACACCACGCCGAACAACATCTCGGTCCACAACTATTTCAAGGCCACAACCTACGGAAAAATCAACTATCACACAGTCTATACCAACAACATCCAGGACACGGCCATCGTCTCCTATCAAGACCCCTACCCTCGCTCCTATTTCCAACCCCAAAGCGAAACCAATCCGGACGGTTATACCGACAACCAGGTCTCCCGGGAATTTGAAATGCTGGCACGGGCACTACAATACATCGATTCCTTAGATATTGTTGACAGCAACATCAACCTGGACGGCAACAACGACGGCCTTATCGACAACATCAGCTTTATCCTCAAAGGCGGGGTCGGCGGCTGGAACGAACTTCTGTGGCCCCACATGAACTTTTTCAGCGCCTACTACGCAGGACTGCCCGACGAAATTTATATCAACGGGAAACTCCCTTGCTGCTACAATTTTGAATTCGCCAATTCCGGACCCTATTTCACCGCCAATGTGTTCTGTCACGAGATGGGGCACTCCCTTGGCATCCCCGACTTCTACCACTATTACAACTACACCGACATTTACCCTGTTTATTTATGGGACCAAATGGCCCAAGACAACCTGCAACAGATTTCCACCATCATCAAGTACAAATTCCTGGGCATCGTTGACGAACCCGTCGAAATCACCGAAGACGGGCACTATGTCCTGAACAGCAACACCTCCTCCGACCACAACAACTGCTACTTCATCCGGTCGTCCGTCGATCCGGACCAGTGGTTCACCTTCGAATACCGCAACAGCAACGACTTCATGGAGAACGTCCCCCACAGCGGCGTGATCATCGGCAGATGGTACGACAACGTCAACCTCAACGACCTGTACGATGCCGGCAACGGTTTGTTTGACTTTTACGAAAAACCGCACACGTATTGGGTTTTCAGACGGAACAGCAGCATCGACACCATCAACGGGAACGTCAACTCCGCGGCGTTCGGGTACGCGAACCGCACCGCCTTCGGTCCCACCACCAACCCCCACCCCTACCTCATCGACGGCACGCCCGAGACCAGCTTTGAAATCACCAACATCCAATTTAGCGGCGACCAGGCGAGCTTTGACGTGCACTTCATAGAGTCGGGGATTCCCTCGCACGCAAGCCTAAACGGCCACTTCTACCCCAACCCGGCTCACGGCGAGCTGAACATCACGATAGATGGGACAAGACGTGTGGAAATATACGATTCGATGGGAAAACTCATGCTTTCGGAAACGAATCCCGACGCCAAAGTCAACGTTTCCATGCTTCCGCAAGGGATTTATGTTTTGAAAATTGTCACAGAAAAAGATTGTCATACGGAAAAATTCATCAAAAAATAATACAAATCAAACATTATGAGACGTAACTTTATCGCAACTCTGCTGCTGGCAGCCTTCAGTCTCCTGGCTTTCAGCTCTTTCGCGCAGAATTACCACAAGGAGACCTATCAGAATGACCCGATGAACGTCATTCACTACACCTTGGACAACGGTCTGCAGGTGTTCATGTCGGTGAACAAGGATGTGCCGCGCATCCAGACCTACATCGCAGTGCGCGTGGGCAGCAAGAACGACCCCTCCGAATCCACGGGTCTTTCCCACTACTTGGAGCACCTGATGTTCAAGGGCACCAACCACTTCGGCACCCTCGATTGGGCCAAGGAGCAGGAACAGCTCAAGAAGATCGAGGCATTGTACGAGGTTTACAACCACACCACCGACCCCGCCCAGCGCAAAGCCATCTACCATCAGATCGACTCCGTGTCGTACGAGGCTTCCAAGTACGCCATCCCGAACGAGTACGACAAGATGATGTCGATGATCGGCGCACAGGGCACCAACGCCTTCACCTCCAACGACATGACAGTCTATCAGGAGGACATCCCGAGCAACGAGGTTGAGCGCTGGCTGAAGATCGAGGGCGAGCGTTTCGCCAACCCCGTCTTCCGTTTGTTCCACACCGAGTTGGAGGCCGTCTATGAGGAGAAGAACATGAACATGGCCAACGACAGCCGCACCGCTTACGAGCAGATGAACCTGGCGCTGTTCCCGAACCATCCTTACGGCACACAGACCACCATCGGCACCATCGAGCACTTGAAGAACCCGTCCCTGACCAACATCAACAAGCACTTCAACACCTATTATGTGCCGAACAACTACTGCATCGCCATGGCGGGCGACTTCGACCCCGACCAGGTTATCAAATTGATTGACAAATATTTCGGAAAGATTCAACCGAAATACATCCCCGATTTCACCTACGTGCATGAGAAACCCATCCGCGAGGTGAAGACGGTGGAGGTCTATGGTCTGGAACCCGAAAACGTGCAGATCGGCTTCCGCATTGACGCCGGCACCGGTTCCCGCGACGTGCTCCTCGCCGAGATGGCCGACGCCGTGCTGATGAACGGCTCCTGCGGTATCATCGACGAGAACATCAACCAAAAACAATTGGCCTTGGCCGCCTCTTCCAACGTGAGCGACCTCAACGACTACGCCTACTTCCGTCTCTACGGCAGACCGAAAGAGGGACAGACCTTGGAACAGCTGAAAGACCTGCTGCTGCAACAAATCGAGATCCTGAAATCCGGCAACTGGGACGAAAAACTTCTCACCGCAGCCATCAACAACCGCAAACTCAGCGACATGACCTCCTTGGAGAGCAACACCAACCGCGCCATGGCCATGGCTTTCGCCTACCTCTCCCACCGCAGCTGGCAGGATGTGATCAACGAGACCGAGAACATGAGCTACGTCACGAAGGAAGATGTGGTTGACTTCGCGAGACGCACCTTCAAGAACAACAACTACGTGATCGTCTATAAACGCCAGGGCGAGCAGCGCAACGTGCAGAAAGTTGACAAGCCCGAAATCACCCCCGTGGTCATGAACCGCGACGTGGAGAGCTCCTTCCTAACGGAGGTCAAGAACATGAAGGTGAACCCCATCGAGCCCGTCTTCGTCGATTTCAACAAGGACATGCAGAAGGGCAAAGCCAACGGCAACGAGATCCTCTACGTGAAAAACACCGACAACGGCCGTTTCTCTTTAGTCTATCGTTACAACTATGGTAGATTTTACGACAAGAAAGCCGGCATCACCAACAATTTCCTCGACCAATTGGAGAGCGAAAACCGCACGCTGAGCCAGATCAACCGGGAGATGTACGACCTTGCCTGCTCCTATTCCATCAGTTTCAGCGACAAATACGCCAACGTATATATCAACGGTCTCAGCGAGAACATGGAGAAGGCCATGGCCATCGTGGAGGACATCCTCAACCACCCGAAAATCTCTGAGGAATCCGTCAAAAATTCCATCGCCGACGTGCTGAAATCCCGTAACGATGCCAAATCGCGCCAGCAGACCATCTTCCAAAACATGCTGCGTTACGCTTCCTTCGGCAAGGACAATGTCCGCAGATATTTTGTAAACAACGACGAAGTCCAGAAGATCAAGGCTCAGGATGTCGTCAACCAAATCAAGACGATGACCTCCCAGCCGCAGCGCATCCTCTACTACGGCGACCTGAGCCTCAACGACTTGCAAAAAGTCATCACCGACAAGCACAGCGTGCATCCGGCCAAGAAACCCGTCAAGATGGGACCCGACTACGACCGTATCGCCACGAAAGACAACAAGGTCTATTTCGCCCACTATGACGCCAAGCAGTCCCTGTGCCGCCAGCTGAGCACCTCCGTGCCCGCCAACTGGGCCATGAGTCCGCAAATCGAGATGTACAACGAGTACTTCGGCGGCAGCATGAACTCCATCGTCTTCCAGGAGATCCGCGAGAAACGCTCCCTGGCCTACTCCGCCGCCGCCTACTACGTGGAGCCCATCGAGAAAGGCAAGTTCAACTACAACATGACCCACATCGGCACGCAGAACGACAAGCTGATCGACGCCATGGAGGCCTTCACCGACCTGTTGGACAACATGCCCGTGTCTGAACTCAATTTCGACCTCGCCAAAACTTCCCTGATTTCCCAATACCGCACCAACCGCACCCGCAAGATGAGCATCATCAACTACTACCTCACCTGCGAGGAAATGGGCCTGAAAGCCCCGATGGACAAGACCAACTTCAATGCCATCCAGAAGATGACCATCAACGATGTGAAGAACTTCAACGCCAACTACATCAAAGGGCAGAAGAGAGTGGTCGTGGTGCTCGGCAACGAGAAAGAAGTGGATCTGAAAGGACTTGAGAAGTACGGAAAGGTCGCAAAACTCTCTTTGGAAGAGATCTTCGGATACTAATCATCCTTTGACCTGATAATCAAGACGTAAGGCGTGGGGAATATTTCATTCCCGACGTCTTACGTCTTTTTTTCGCCACGACTCTCACAGCGACTTTTAAACGGCAGACAATTCACTATTCACCATTCTCCATTCACAAAAAAAATGTACCTTTGCCGCCTATAATTTTTAAAGAAAAAAATACAAGAATATGAAGAATATCCGCATCATTTGGACGACTTGCCTGCTGGTTTGTCTTACATTTTCCGCTTTCGCGCAGTCCGTCACACCCGTAAAATGGGCCTATAAGACAGTGAAAGTCAACGACTCTGTGGCCGAGCTGCAGTTCACCGCCAACATCGAGCCGAACTGGCACCTCTACGCGCAGAAGCCCGGTCAGGGACAGATCGAACAGCCGTTGGTGTTCAACTTCACCAAATCCCCGAAATACGAGCGCATGGGGAAAGTTTCGGAGCCGACCCCGCAGAGCGACTACGATGATCTGCTCGACGCGCATTCCAACTTCTACTCGAAACAGGTGACGTTCAAGCAGCGCGTGAAGGTGAAGGACGACCAGCCGTTCACCGTGCAGGGAAAATTGGAGGGACAAGCCTGCATCGAAGGTCGCTGCACCCCCATTGAGGAGAAGTTCTCCTTCGACATCAAGGACTTCCACCCGGCGGTGGCAGCCGTGCCGACTGAAGACGCTACCGAAGAAGATTCCGCTGAGGGTCAGGAAGTTGCAGCATCCCAAGCACCGCAGAGCACCGAAATCGCCCCCGCGGCGGACGCTCCCGCCGAGAAGGAGGAAGAGTCGTTGCTGTTGTACTTCCTCGGAGCCATCGTGGGCGGTCTGGCCGGTCTGGTCATGCCCTGTGTCTTCCCGATGATCCCGATGACGGTCTCCTATTTCTCGAAGGACGGCAACGCGGGCAAGCGCAACGCCATGCTGTACGGCTTTTTCATCATCCTGATCTTCGTGGTCATCGGTCTTGTGCTTTCTTTGATCTTCGGCGCGGACCTCGGCAACATCCTCAGCACGCACTGGATTCCGAACATCTTGTTCGCCATCATCTTCTTCATCTTCGCCCTTTCGTTGTTGGGTTATTTTGAGATCACATTGCCGAGCTCGTGGGTGAACGGTTCCGCCAAGCGTCAGAACGCGGGCAGCGTGGCCGGCATCTTCTTCATGGCTTTGACCTTAGTGCTGGTCTCGTTCTCCTGCACACTGCCCATCGCGGGCGCGGTGGCATTGAACGCCGCCGGCGGCTCTTTCCTGAAACCCGTCATCGGCATGTTAGGCTTCTCGTTAGGCATTGCCGTCCCGTTCACGTTTTTCGCGCTGTTCCCCGGCCTGCTGAAGAAACTGCCCAAGTCCGGCGGCTGGATGAACACCCTCAAGGTGGTGCTCGCCTTCATCGAACTGGCCTTCGCGCTGAAGTTCATCAACGTGCCCGACCAGACCTACCACTGGCGCATCCTCGACCGAGAAGTATATCTCTCCCTGTGGATCGTGTTGTTCGCGTTGTTAGGATTTTACCTGCTTGGCAAGATCAAATTCCCGCACGACGACGACTATCCCGTGCAGAAAAGCTGGTTCCGCTTCCTGCTCTCCGTAGGCGTTTTCTCCTTCGTGGTCTATATGATTCCCGGACTGTTCGGCGCCCCGCTGAAAGCCATCTCCGGATGGTTGCCGCCGATGACCACCCAAGACTTTGACGTCTCCAACATCGTGCGCACCGAAATGGCGGCGAACGGCGGCGGTCAAGGCAGCACTTACCAGCTGGACGAAGAGCCGATGTACGCCGACAAACTGCACATCCCCTTCGGCATCAAGGGCTACTTCGACTACGACCAGGCGTTGCGCGTGGCCAAGAAGGAAGGCAAGCCCGTCTTCCTCGACTTCACCGGTCACGGCTGCACCAACTGCCGTAACGTGGAGAACGCAGTCTGGATCGACCCCGAGGTGCGCCGCATCTTCGCCGAGGAGGTCATTGTCTGCACCATGTATGCCGACGACAAGGTCATCCCGCTGCCCGACGAGGAGAAGGGCAAGCTCACCGACGCCAACGGCGACCCCATCACCATGCTGGGCGCCAAAAACCGCTACATCGAACAGACCAAATACCACGAGAATTCCCAACCCTGCTATTTCGTGGTGGATCCCGACGGCAACATCCTCTCCGGCCCAACCTATTACGAGCGCGACAAGGACAAATACATCGCGTTCTTGCGGAAGGGTATTGATGCATTTAAGGCAAAATGATAATGACCAGGAACAAATGGTATATTAAACTCGCCCTCAGCGTATTGACGGGATTGATATTGTCGCTGGCGTGGTACGTGCACGGGGCGGCGCTCATCATCATGCTGGCGTTCGTGCCGCTGTTTTGGCTGAGTGACATTTCTTTGCAGGAGGGCAAGCGCAACGCCTTCGGACGGGGCATCGTGCTGTTCTATCCCGCGTTTTTCGTCTTCAACCTCATCACCACCTACTGGATTGCCTACTGCACGCTGCCCGGCGCGGCGGCGGCGGTCATTGCCAACGCGCTACTGCAGACGCTGACGTTCTCCGCATGGCACGCCTGCCGCAAACAAGTGGAAAACAGATTCTTACAATTGTTATTGTTAATCTCCTTCTGGATTTCCTTCGAATACCTGCACCTCAACTGGGACCTGACGTGGCCCTGGCTCACCTTGGGTAATGTTTTCGCCTCCACGCCTTGGCTGGTACAATGGTACTGCATCACAGGCGCTTTAGGCGGCACGGCGTGGATTCTCATCGTCAACTTCTTGATTTACCAAGAACTTGTATTTCGAAAAGAGAAGAAAGATCGGCCAAAGAAAGTCATCATTGGCGTTTTCGCTGCCAGTTTCATTCTGCCCCTTTTGGCTTCTCTCTTTTTCTACTGGGATGGCGAACTTAAAATGACCACCAAACCGCGTCCCATCGAGGCGGTCATCGTGCAGCAAAACACTGACCCATGGGAAGAGGAGTACAGCCTCACCAACAAGCAGGAAATCCAGCGGGTTTTGGATGTGGCGAAGCCGTACCTCAACGAGAAAACAAACCTCGTCATCACCCCCGAATCCGCCATTGCGCACACCATCGACATGGAGGCTTTGCGCAGCCATACGTTCATGGAGGGCGACTCCCGCTTCGAAGGTTTTTCCTTATTCGACAGTGTGACAACCATTTACCCGAACGTGAACTTCGTGTTGGGACTTTCCACTGTGGGCATTTTCGACTATAAAGCGTCGCCGGTCGCGCAGGAATGCAGCCCGGGCCGATTCATGGAGTTTTACAACACCGCCGGATTTTACAACAAAAACGGCTTGGTGAGCCACTACCACAAGAGCCGCCTGGTTCCCGGCGTGGAGAAGATGCCGTTCCCAAAGATTTTCGGCTTCCTTGAAAAAGCCATCATCGAGCTGGGCGGCTCCAACTCCTCGTTGGGCAACGACACCGAACAGCGCACCTTCGCGTTCGAAGTTGACGGCAAGCCGCTACGCATCGGCGCGGCCATCTGCTACGAATCGGTGTATGGCGAATTGGTCGGCAATTTCGTGAAGAACGGCGCCGACGTGCTGTGCGTCATCACCAACGACTCGTGGTGGGACGACAGTCCGGGCCACCGGCAGCACTTCGAGATGTCACGGCTGAGAGCCGTCGAGACCCGCCGTTACGTGCTCCGTGCGGCCAACGGCGGCTTCTCCGGCGTCATCGACCCTCTGGGGCGGGTGTTGGAGAAAACGAACTACAACGAGCGCACGGCCATCAAGACCACCGTGTATGCCAAATCCGTTGAGACTTTTTACGTGAAACACGGCGACTACATCGCCCGCATCTGCATATTCACCTCTTTAGCCGGGCTTCTTTTCGTTTGTATTCTTACCATTGTCCGAAAAAAGAAGAAGCAATAGCCTCGTTCCCATTTCACTGCAACTTTGTGAATAAGCGGTTTTTTATTTTTTCATTCTCAAAACAGCCATTGATATGAGAAAAAACAAAACACTCCGGTTTTTATTCGTTTTAATAGCCAATTTGTTGTTATTCAACAATATAACCATCGCAATGCCGGTGGATAGCACGACGGCTCGAAAGGTTGCCACCAATTTCTACAACTGGAAGTCGGGGCGATCAGTGGACTACAACCATGCCCAACTGGTTTACACACAACAAATTCCGTCTCAGGGAGCCGTTATGCAGACCTCGCCTGCCACGGCCTTGTATGTTTTCGACTTCGGCGGGCATTTTGTGATGACCTCCGCCGACACGCGGGTGACTCCGGTGCTCGCCTATTCCACCGAGTCGGGATTCGACGCCGACGGCATCGCAGAAAGTATCGGATGGTTTCTGGACGAATATGTTCAAGAAATCGAGTTTATCACCCGTACCATGTCGGATTCGGAATGCGAAGAGACCGCTTCAGCGTGGAACAGGCTAGTTTCGGGCGAGATGAGCACGATGGCAACCGCCACGAACATTGTCGGCCCGCTAATCAGCACCACCTGGAACCAGAGCAGTCCGTACAATTCTTTTTGTCCTTCTGATCCAAACGGCCATGGTGGTCACGCATTCGCGGGTTGCGTAGCCTGCGCCATGGCACAGCTCATCCGCCACTGGGAATATCCTTCCACCGGTATCGGAAGCCACAGTTACGAAGCCAACTTCGCCTATCTGGGATACGGCGATTACGGCACGCAAAGCGTGAATTTCAGCACGGCCAACTACAACTACAGTCTTATGCCGCTGACCCTGAACGGCGCCTCGCAGGCACAGATCAACGAAGTGGCCAAACTGATGTACCATTGCGGTGTTTCGGTGGAGATGATGTACGGGCCCTATGGCAGCGGAGCTTCCGACTATGCCGCGGTTACCGCCCTGCAAAACTATTTCGGCTTCGAAGGGGCAGAACTGAAAACTCGGGGCAACGATGCCGCCAGCTGGACAGCCATGATTAAAAACGAGTTAAACAACTTACGCCCAGTCTATTACAGCGGCCAAGGCACCGGCGGCCATGCCTTCATCTGCGACGGATACGACGATCAGAACTTATTCCACTTCAACTGGGGCTGGGGCGGACTCTATGACGGATTTTTCACGCTGTCTAATTTGAATCCCGGAAACGACAATTTTTCGACCAACCAGATCGCCATCATCGGCATTGACGCTTCCCAACCCAAAATCCACTGCGCGACAAACAGCCTCGCTTTCCTCTCCGAGGCGAACAGCTACAGTGCAACGAAATCGCTCATCGTCGTTGCCGCACAACTCTCCGACTATATCATCGCCGAAGTTTCCGGAAATTTCCGCATCAGCAACAACGGAACCAACTTCTACACATCCAGAACGCTCAACACCAACGGCGGGACGCTCTATGTGCGCTACCAGCCGACAGCCGGAAGCGGGACCGAGCACGGCATGTTGATTTTGCGGTCGGGCAGCATCCGCGACACCGTCTTGCTGACCGGCGCCATCTACAACAACACCCCCTATTGCCTGCCCCCGGCGAATTTATCCATCTCCTCGCAAAACCTGCAGGACATCAACCTCCAATGGGAGACACCGACGGTAGCGCCTGACCCGCACACGCTGACCTGGTCGCCCAGCAATCCGAGCATTAACTACGGATCGGGGTCAAATTATCAAATGACGATGTTGCAGCGTTATTGCGACACCGATTTGGTCGCTTACCATAACCAAGCACTCACGTCGATCTCCTTCATTCCCGACGGAGACGCCACCCTGTTCAGATTGGTGGTGTACAAAGGCGGCAACAACGACGGAGGCTTTAATCCCGGCACACTCGTAGTTTCGCAAAACGTCAGCCTGAGTTCGCTTCAAATGGACACGTGGAACACCGTCACGCTCAACACGCCCGTCGTCGTGGACGCCACCCAGGAACTTTGGTTCGGTGTCTACATCGAAGCCCCCGGCGGAACCTACTGTTTGCCGCTCTCCAACAACTCCGTGCCGAAGAAGGGGAGCATTCTCGGAATGCACTCCACGGGATCGGTCAGTTGGTCGGAACTGTACACCAGTCGGTCATTCTGCATTCGCGGCACCGTGGAGAACGTGCAGACCGTGACGAGCTACCAGGTATCGCGCAACGGCACAAGCCTCGGCACTACCACCGCCACCCATTTCCAAGACCATCTGAGCGGCACCAGCACGAACACCTACACGGTCACGGCCAACTGGAGCAACGGCTGCTCCGCCTCCGTGCAACGGACGTTCACCAATGTGACAAACATCACCGCCACACCGGAAGTGCTAGACTTCTTCAGCAACCACGGCTTCGGCACCCTGGTCAAGACTTTCATCGTGGGCGGCAGCGGACTCACCGGCACCATTCAGGCGACTGTCAGCGGGAACTTCCTCATCAGCGTCAACGGGACATCCTACTCCACGAGCGTGAGCCTGCCCTCCTCCGGCGGAACCGTTTACGTGAAATACACCCCCGCGACCCCTGACGGCGAGTACGAAACCGGGCTGGTCACCTTGACCTCCGGAAACCTTTCCGCCACCGTGTCATTAAGCGGACAGACCTCCGACGAGTGCAATCCCCCGCAAAACCTGACCATCGCCCAATCGGGCAACAACATTGTTTTGGGTTGGAACGAACCGGTGACCCCAAGCATCCAACAATACAACCTCTCCTGGCTCAACGACCTTGCTGCTAACTTTTCGATTGGCACCGCCATACAACACTACTTTGTACAGCGGTTCGAAACTTCCGACCTCGCACCCTACCACGGCAAAAAACTGACATCCATCTCCTTTGTCCCCTATCAAACTGCCACCACATACAAGTTGGTGGTGTACCAGGGCGGCGGCTTGAGAGACTCCTACTATCTTCAATCCGGCACGAAAATTTTGGAACAGAACGTGAACCTTTCCACACTGACCAGCAACACCTGGAACACCATCCAACTGGACCAGCCTGTCACCATTGACGCCAGCCAGGAACTTTGGTTCGGCATATACATGGAGGCACCCGCCGGCGGCTATCCCATCCGGTTAGGAACGCCATACGTAGCAAAAAAAGGACTCATCATGAAACACGCCACGTATCCAGACAACACTTGGTATGAACTCGGGAATGGAGGATACAGCTACTGCTTTGCCTTGAAGGCCACTATCGAAGACGTTCCCGTTTTATTGACCAATTATCAGATAGACCGCAACGAAGAGTTGGCAGGCACCACCGGCAACACCTCCTATACCGATCCGGTCATCTACAACGATGAATACAACTACACGGTTTGGGCGGTTTGGAGCAACGGATGTAAAGCACCCGCGCGGGACGTCATCACCGTCAGCGGCCTATGCGACCCCGCAGGAGGTTCCTTTACGGAAACGGCCTGCGAAAGTTTATTCTGGGGAGGCGCAACGCGCACTCAATCCGGCGAATACACCAGCATCCACTATGACAACAACGGATGTCCGATCAGCGACACACTGCACCTGACCATCTACCACGGAACGCACAACGTGGTGACCGAAACGGCCTGCGAAAGTTTTGTATGGCACGGCACAACATACACATCATCAGGAACTTACAACTACAACTACACCAACGAACATGGATGTCATAGCAATGACATCCTACACCTCACCGTCAACCACGGCACGCACAACGTCGAAACCAAATCCGCCTGCGACAGTTATGTCTGGCACGGTGTAACATACACTGAATCCGGCACTTATATCTACGAATACACCAACGCCAGCGGATGTCCCAGTGCGGACACCCTACATTTGACCATCTCGTACTCGAACCACACAGATTTCACAGCCGTTGCTTGTGAAGAATACATCTGGAACAGCGAAACATTCATACAATCAGGTAATTACACACGAACTTTCACAAATATTCACGGATGCGATTCCGTGGTGACGCTGCACCTGACCATCCATCACGGCACCTTCAACGAAGAAAACCAAACCGCCTGCGAAAGCTACACGTGGCACGGTACAACTTATACGACATCAGGTATATACACCTACAACTACACCAATGAACAGGGATGTGTCAGTCAGGATGTTCTAATTTTGACCATCAACTATGGCACGCACAACGTTGAAACCAAATCCGCCTGCGACAGTTATGTTTGGCACGGTGTAACTCGCACCGAATCTGGTACTTACATCTACGAGTACACCAACCCCAGCGGATGTCCCAGCGCTGACACGTTGCACCTCACCGTCTCGTACTCCGACCACGTTGATTTCACAGCCGTTGCTTGTGAAGAATATTCTTGGAACAACGAAACGTTCTCGGAATCAGGTAATTATACGCGCACTTTCACTAACACCGACGGCTGCGACTCCGTGGTGACGCTGCATCTGACCGTCCATCACGGCACCTTCAACGAAGAAAGCCAAACCGCCTGCGAGAGCTACACGTGGCACGGCACAAAATATACGGTATCAGGCACTTACACCTACAATTACACCAACGAGCACGGATGTTCGAGTCAAGATGTCCTGTATTTGACCGTCAACTACGGCACCCACAACATCGAAACCGAAGCCGTTTGCGACAGCTACGAATGGCATGGTGAAACCTACACCGAATCAGGCACTTACACCTACGACTACACCAATGCCAGCGGGTGCGCCAGCACGGACACACTGCACCTGACGGTCTCGTACTCCGACCACGTCGATTTCACTGCTGTTGCTTGTGAAGAATATACGTGGAACAACGAAACATTCTCGGAATCAGGCGATTATACGCGCACATTCACCAACACCGATGGCTGCGACTCCGTGGTGACGCTGCATCTGACCGTCCATCACGGCACCTTCAACGAAGAAAGTCATACCGCCTGCGAAAGCTACACGTGGCACGGCACAACATACACTACATCAGGTGTTTATACTTATGACTACACCAATGAGCATGGATGTGTGAGTCAGGATGTCTTAATTTTGACCGTCAACCGCGGCACGCACAATGTCGAGAGCGAATCCACCTGCGACAGCTATGAGTGGCATGGTGAAACCTACACCGAATCAGGTACTTACACCTACGATTACACCAATGCCGTCGGCTGTGCCAGCACGGACACATTGCACCTCACCATTTGGAACTCCGACCACATAGATATCACCGCTTTTGCTTGCGAAGAATATACTTGGAACAACGAAACGTTCATAGAATCCGGCAATTTCACGCGGACGTTCACCAATGTTGACGGATGCGATTCCGTGGTGACACTGCATCTGACCATCCACCACGGCACTTTCAACGAAGAAAGTCAAACCGCCTGCGAAAGCTACACTTGGCACGGCTCAACATACACGGTGTCAGGTATTTACACCTATGATTACTCCAATGAGCACGGATGTGAGAGTCAAGATGTCCTGCATTTGACCGTCAACTACGGCACGCACAATGTCGAGACCAAGGCCGTATGCAACAGTTTTGTCTGGCACGGCGAAACCCACACCGAATCAGGGACTTACGTTTACGAATACACCAACGCAAACGGGTGTGCCAGCGCGGACACGCTGCACCTTACCGTAAATTCCAGCTATACCACACCGATTAGCGCTGCGATTTGCGAGGGTGGCAGCTACAACTTCTTCGGACAAAATCTTACCACGGCGGGAACGTACACACACACGTTGCAAACCATCCATGGTTGCGACAGCGTGATTTCGCTGACATTGACGGTCAACGATGTCATCAACACACCGATCACCGCTGAAATCTGTGAGGGCGGCAGTTACAACTTCTTTGGCCAGACGCTCGCCACGGCGGGCACATACACCCACACGTTGCAGTCCGTCCTCGGTTGCGACAGCGTGATTACATTGACGCTAACAGTCAACCCCGTCTTCAACACCCCGATTTCCGCTGAAATCTGCAACGGCGGCAGCTACAACTTCTTCGGACAGACTTTGACCACCGCAGGAACCTACACCCACACGTTGCAGTCCATCCACGGTTGCGACAGCGTGATTACATTGACGCTAACAGTCAACCCCGTCTTCAACACCCCGATTTCCGCTGAAATCTGCGACGGCGGCAACTACAACTTCTTCGGACAAAATCTTACCACTGCGGGCACATACACCCACACGTTGCAGTCCGTCCACGGTTGCGACAGCGTAATTACGTTGACCTTGACGGTCAACCCCGTCTTCAACACGCCGATTTCCGCTGCGATTTGCGAAGGCGGCAACTACAACTTCTTCGGACAGACGCTCACCACGGCGGGCACATACACCCACACGTTGCAAACCGTCCATGGCTGCGATAGCGTGATCACGTTGACCTTGACGGTCAACCCCGTCTTCAACACCCCGATTTCCACTGAGATTTGCGAAGGCGACAGCTACAACTTCTTCGGACAGACGCTCACCACGGCAGGCACTTACACCCACACCCAGCAAAGTGTCCACGGTTGCGACAGCGTGATTTCGCTGACGCTGACGGTCAATGATGTCATCAACACGCCGATCACCGCTGAGATTTGCGAAGGCGGCAGCTACAACTTCTTCGGACAAAATCTTACCGCGGCAGGAACGTACACCCACACGTTGCAAACCATCCACGGCTGCGACAGCGTGATCACGTTGACCTTGACAGTTAACCCGATCTTCAACACCCCGATTTCAGCTGAGATATGCGAAGGCGGCAGCTACAACTTCTTCGGACAGAACCTCACCACGGCAGGCACCTATTCCCACACGTTGCAGACCGTCAATGGTTGCGACAGCGTGATTTCGTTGACACTGACGGTCAACCCGATCTTCAACACCCCGATTTCCGCTGAGATTTGCGAGGGCGGCAGCTACAACTTCTTCGGACAGACGATCACCACGGCGGGCACATACACCCACACGTTGCAATCCGTCCACGGCTGTGACAGCGTGATTACGTTGACGCTGACTGTCAATCCCGTCTTCAACACCCCGATTTCCGCTGAAATCTGCAACGGCGGCAGCTACAACTTCTTCGGGCAAAATCTTACCACTGCAGGCACTTACAGCCACACGTTGCAGTCCATCCATGGTTGCGACAGCGTGATTTCGCTGATGTTGACGGTCAACCCCGTCTTCAACACCCCGATTACCGCTGAGATTTGCGAAGGCGGCAGCTACAGTTTCTTTGGACAAAACCTCACCACGGCGGGAACTTACACCCACACATTGCAGTCCGTCCACGGTTGCGACAGTGTGATCACATTGACCCTGACGGTCAACGATGTCATCAACACACCGATCACTGCTGAAATCTGCGAGGGCGGCAGCTACAACTTCTTCGGACAAAATCTTACCTCTGCAGGAACCTACACCCACACGTTGCAGTCCATCCACGGTTGCGACAGCGTGATTACATTGACATTGGCGGTCAACCCCGTCTATAACACCCCGCTAACTGCTGAGATTTGCGACGGCGGCAGCTACAACTTCTTCGGACAAATTTTGACAACGGCAGGTTCTTACACCCACACTTTGCAGTCCGTCCACGGTTGCGACAGCGTGATTTCGCTGACCTTGACCGTCAACCCCGTTTTCAACACACCGATTTCCGCTGAGATTTGCGAAGGTGGCAGCTACAACTTCTTCGGGCAAAACCTCACCACGGCGGGAACGTACTCCCACACGTTGCAATCCGTCCACGGCTGCGACAGCGTGATTACGTTGACCTTGACGGTCAACTCCGTCTTCAACACGCCGATTTCCGCTGAGATTTGCGAAGGTGGCAGCTACATCTTCTTCGGACAGACGCTCACCACGGCGGGCACTTACAACCACACTTTGCAGTCCGTCCATGGCTGCGACAGCGTGATTGCGTTGACGCTGACAGTCAATCCGGTCTTCAACACACCGCTCGCTGCTGAGATTTGTGAAGGAAGCAGTTACGAATTCTTCGGACAAACGATCACCACGGCGGGCACCTATTCCCACACGTTGCAGTCCGTCAATGGTTGCGACAGCGTGATTTCGCTGACGCTGACGGTCAACCCCGTCTTCAACACGCCGATTTCCGCTGAAATCTGCAACGGCGGCAGCTACAACTTCTTCGGACAAACGATCACCACGGCGGGCACATACACCCACACGCTGCAAACCGTCCACGGCTGCGACAGCGTGATCACATTGACATTGACGGTCAACGATGTCATCAACACGCCGGTCACCGCTGCGATTTGCGAGGGCAGCAGTTACGACTTCTTCGGACAAAACCTCACCACGGCGGGAACGTACTCCCACACGTTGCAGTCCATCCACGGCTGCGACAGCGTGATTTCGCTGACGTTAACGGTCAACCCCGTCTTCAACACGCCGATTTCCGCTGAAATCTGCGACGGCGGCAGTTATGACTTCTTCGGACAGCAGATCACCACGGCGGGAACCTACACCCACACGCTACAATCCGTCCACGGCTGTGACAGCGTGATTTCGCTGACGCTGACGGTCAACCCCGTCTTCAACACACCGCTCGCTGCTGAAATCTGCGAGGGAAGCAGCTACAACTTCTTCGGACAAAACCTTACCACTACAGGCACTTACAGCCACACGTTGCAGTCCATCCATGGTTGCGACAGCGTGATTTCGCTGACACTGACGGTCAACCCCGTCTTCAACACGCCGATTTCCGCTGAAATCTGCGAGGGCAGCAACTACGACTTCTTCGGGCAGACGATCACCACGGCGGGCACATACACCCACACGCTGCAAACCGTCCACGGCTGTGACAGCGTGATTTCGCTGATGTTGACGGTCAACGATGTCATCAACACGCCGATCACTGCTGCGATTTGCGAAGGCGGCAGTTATAACTTCTTCGGACAGACTTTGACCACCGCAGGAACCTACACCCACACGTTGCAGTCCGTCCATGGCTGTGACAGCGTGATTACATTGACGTTGACGGTCAACCCCGTCTTCAACACGCCGATATCCGCTGAGATCTGCGAGGGCGGCAGCTACAACTTCTTCGGACAAAATCTTACCTCTGCAGGAACCTACACCCACACGTTGCAATCCGTCCATGGTTGCGACAGCGTGATCACGTTGACCTTGACCGTCAACCCCGTCTTCAACACGCCGATTTCCGCTGAAATCTGCGAGGGCGGCAGCTACAACTTCTTCGGACAGACTTTAACCACCGCAGGAACCTACACCCACACGTTGCAAACCGTCAATGGCTGCGACAGCGTGATCACCTTGACGTTGACGGTCAACCCCGTCTTTAACACTCCAGTCACCGCTGAAATCTGCGAGGGCGGCAGCTACAGTTTCTTCGGACAAAATCTTACCACTGCCGGAACCTACACCCACACGTTGCAAACCATTCACGGCTGCGACAGCGTGATTACGTTGACCTTGACCGTCAACCCGGTCTTCAACACGCCGGTCACCGCTGAGATTTGCGAGGGCGGCAGCTACAACTTCTTCGGACAGACGATCACCACGGCGGGTACTTACACCCACACGCTGCAATCCGTCCACGGTTGCGACAGTGTGATTTCGCTGACCTTGACGGTCAATCCCGTCTTCAACACGCCGATCACTGCTGCGATTTGCGAGGGCGGCAGCTACAGTTTCTTCGGACAAACTCTCACCACTGCCGGAA
>JAEEGI010006244.1_pt1 | contig 26963 bp, 24 predicted proteins | sample 8958751 | NCBI WGS metagenome assembly JAEEGI01 (sample SAMN16246545, study PRJNA631951) | gut metagenome | biome: gut microbiome; feature: rumen; material: KS-attached | host: Bos | place: Iran: Karaj | collected 2018-10 | reverse complement strand
GCCGGAATAAGCGCATCCGAAGATGTGCTTTAAGGAGGATATTATGGCGAAAGTTTTATGCTCGACCGGTTCTTTGATCGGCCGCCCGAACGGCAGGGATTACCGGCTTCTGGAGAGCTTTTCGAAGGAACTCAAATGCGACGGCTTTGAGTTCATGATGTACACGGACTGGTATGAAAAGATTCCCGATATCATTGCGATGGTTCGCGGAAGCGGGATTTCCGTACCGGCTTACCACGCGCAGAAAAGCATCGGCGAGAACATCTCTAAAGGCGGTCACGACGAACTCGAGGACGCCTTCCGGCGCTTCACGCAGAATGCGGAGATGGCAGCAGCCCTCGGCGCGGAGAAGATGGTCATCCATCTCTGGGACGGCATCACCTCGGACAATAATATAAAGAGTAACCTTAAGGCTTATGCCGAACTTCGGAAGATCGCAGACGCCAACGGACTGATGCTTCTTGTGGAGAACGTTGTCTGTAACTGCGCCGATCCGTACACGCACTGGATGGAGCTTTTAGAGCGCTATCCGGATGTGAAATTCATCTTCGACACGAAGATGGCGGCGTTCCACAACCAGCTCGACATGTTATATGAGGACCGGAATGCATTCCTCTGGCAGCAGGGCCACATCTGCCATTATCACGTCAACGATTACGCCGGCGGATACATGGACTGGGCGAACCTGCGGACGCTGCTTCTCGGCCGCGGAAAGCTTGATTTTGACCGATTCTTCTCGTTTATCAGAAAAATCGGATACGATGACACCTTTACGTTAGAGGGCACCGCCTTTGATGCCACCGGCGCAGTGGACTTCGAGGCATTGAACGCGGAGGTCGATTTCGTGCGCAGCCGCCTGTAATCGCTGCGGGAAAGGAAACCATGAAGGAGAAACTGATCTGTAAGCCGTTCAACGGCGTATATCTTATGGTATTTGCCGTGTTTGCACTGCTCTTCGCGGTGGGCGTTGTTGTCCTTCGAAAGAAGGATGAGGAGGTCCGGGCGAAGGTTCTGGCCGCGGCGATGCTTGTTACGCTCGTTGGATTCTTCGTTTACAAATTCTTCCTCGGGCGGGACACCGATTATTCGGCGATTACCGCGGAGGCCGGCAAAGGCGCCTTCAACTGGTGGGGCGAGCTGCCGCTTCAGTTATGTAACATCAACATGATCCTGATTCCGATCGCAGCCCTTACGAAGAACCGCCTGCTGATGTGCTTCAGCTTCTTCATGGGGCCGCTCGGCGCGGGTCTTGCGCTTGTGATGCCCGGAATCGGCTTTGACTGCTACAGCATCCTTCTGCCCCGTATGCTCGGCTACTACGGCACGCACTGGATGGTCGTCTTCGGAAGCCTTGCGCTCGGTGCTCTCGGCATCTACAAGCCGAAGTATAAGGATTATTTCCTGACGCTGCTGTCGGGATTTAGTGTCGCATTTGTCATTTTCCTCATAAACGCGCTGCTGCGTGTCACGAAATGTAACGAGTTTTCGAATTATTTCTTCACCCACGCGCCGGAAGGCAATCCGATCCTCGAGCTGTTTCATTCCTGGATCCCGCTTCCGTTCCTCTATCTGATCCCGAGCGTTCTGATCCTGACGCCTTACGTGATGCTGGTGGTCAGCATTGTCGCGCTCTATCGAAAGTGCAGGGAAAAGAAGGAAGAGGCTCCCGCGGGGGGCGTGTCTTCGGGGGACTGATTGTTCTTGACAGGGAAAGCCTTCGGGCATACAATATCGCTGAAAATGTGACATTTGGAGGACAGTATGAGTATTAATGTAGCAATTCTCGGATACGGAAACCTGGGGCGCGGCGTGGAGCTTGCCATCCGCCAGAACCCGGATATGGAGCTTAAGGCGGTGTTCACAAGAAGAGCGCCCGAAACGCTTAAGCTGCAGACGGAAGGCGTTCCGGTTTATTCGGTAAATGATATCCTCAAATACAAAAACGAAATCGATGTTCTGATGATCTGCGGCGGAAGCGCGACCGACCTGCCGGAGATGACCAAGACATACGCAAAGGATTTCTGCGTTGTGGACAGCTTCGACACCCATGCACGGATTCCGGAGCATTTTGCGAACGTGGACGCTGCGGCCAAGGCCGGCGGCACGGTAGCACTGATCTCCTGCGGCTGGGACCCGGGAATGTTCTCGCTTGCGCGGCTTTACGCAAACTGCATTCTTCCGAACGGACAGGATTACACGTTCTGGGGCAAGGGCGTAAGCCAGGGTCATTCGGACGCAATCCGCCGTGTGGAGGGCGTTAAGAACGGAAAGCAGTACACGGTGCCGGTTCAGGAAGCCCTTGAGGCGGTAAGAAACGGCGAGAATCCGAATCTCACCACCCGGCAGAAGCATACGAGAGTGTGCTATGTCGTACCGAAACCCGGCGCGGACCTTAAGAAGATCGAGCACGACATCAAAACGATGCCGAACTATTTCGCCGATTACGACACGACGGTTTATTTCATTACGGAAGAGGAGTTCGCCCGTGACCATTCCGGAATGCCGCACGGCGGTTTCGTGTTCCGGACCGGTTCAACCGGAGCGGACGGAGCGAACAAGCACATTATCGAGTACCGGATTCAGCTTGATTCCAATCCGGAGTTTACCGCATCGGTGCTTATGGCATTTGCCCGCGCCGTGGTCCGCATGAAGAAAGAGGGCATGAGCGGATGCAAGACGGTATTCGACATTCCGCCGGCTTATCTGAGCCCGCTTTCAGGCGATGAGATTCGCGCGCATATGTTATAAAAACAGGCCCTGCCGGCAGCCGGCAGGGCGTTTCGGTTTAGGAGGCATTATGGAACTGCTTTTAGAGAACCTCGGAGAGGACGAACTTCCCCTTGTCGAGGCGATGGGCGTCGGATATACGGTTGCCCGGATTAAAAAGATTATTATGGAGCAGTGCGGAAGGCTTGCGGAGACCCCCACGGGCGAGGATGACGGGACGACGTGCGGTGTACTGATGCAGCTTCTCGCATTCGTCTCAATGACACCGCTTCCCGAGGGAATGGAGCCGATGTCGGACTGCGACCGCTGGACGGCGCTTCGCGTGCTCGACCGGATCCGTAAGGCGGAGACGACCGAAGAGAAGGAGAAGCAGGAGCTTTATGTGCTCCAGTTTCTTCTGAAGGGATATGACTGCGCGTCCTGCAGGAAATGATGACCGCAGCCTGCGGAAGGCCAGGAGAACGGCTGCCGGAAGTCAGGAATTCATTGACAGTCGGTCTAAGTTTCCACTATAATTGAACCAGTTTTCCCGTAATAGGGATTTTGAAACCGGAATACAGCCCGAAGGGCTGAGATTGGAGGATTTCTATGAAATTTTGTAAACAGTGCGGAGCATCTCTCGAAGACGATATGATGTTCTGCGGCCAGTGCGGCGCAAGTCAGGCCGAGGCACCCGCGGAGCAGGCAGCCGAGGTTGTTGAGCAGGCAGCCGAAACAGTTGCAGTTGCAGAAGCAGTCGTTGAAGCAGCAGCACCTGAAGCTGCACCTGCAGCACAGCCGGAAGCAGCCCCCGTAGCACAGCCGGAGGTTGCACCCGCAGCACCCTACGCAGCACCGGTTTATCAGCAGGCACCCGTAGAGGCGCCCGCGCAGGCGGCACCTAAGAAGTCGAAGAAGGGTCTGATCATCGGCATCGTTGCGGCAGTCCTTGTGATTGCGGCAGCCGTTGTCGGCGTTGTCTTCTTCCTTTCGAACAGCAAGAAGGAAACTATCGATGCGAGCAAGCTCGTTAAGATTGTCGCTTACGGTCCGGACGGCTACTCGGACGTTGCCGTCATGCTTGCCAACAAGGACGTCATGCTTGACATCATAAACGCGGACGACGACGAGAACGAGTATCCCGGCCTGTGGTCATATCTCTATGATTCCATTCGGGATAACGACGATTACCCGGCAGGCGTAACCACCTGGGCTGAGGAGAATGAAAGCGATTACTTCAAGAAGGGCAAGGTTCGCGACAAGACCTGGAAGGTCCTTAAGGACGATAAGGTTTCCGAGGCGCAGAAGGCCCTCAAGAAGCTGAAGGTTACGATTGAGGACGGCAAGGAAAACGGCACCTACGGCGCAGGCGACACCATCACGATCAAGGTGAAGGGTGACGAGGACGCGCTGAAGGATGCGCATATCGAGCTGAAGAACACGACCTTTGAGTATACCTTTACCAAGGACGATTTCATCGAGCTCATCGAGCTCGATCCCTTCAAGGGCATTCAGATTTCCTGCGAAGGCTATGAGGGCAACCCGACCATCAATTACGATATCTACAGCATCGACGAGCAGGCCCAGAGACTTTACGGTTACCAGCTGGATTACGAGTCCTATTACGCAGCGAAGAATAACGGTGACGTTATCATCATTAAGGCGACGCCTTGGGGCGATGCCTCCAAGGGCTACCTCAAATGGGACGGCAAATACTACGCCTACGACGAATCCAAGTGCACCTATACGTTCACGCTGAGCGGGCTTGAGGAGCTTAAAGAGATTGACCTTTTCGAGGGCATTCAGTTTGAATACAGCGGAATGTCGCCGAACCTTTCGATATCGGTCGATGAGTCCGGAATGCCTGACGTTCTGAGCGACAATGTTTATTATTCCATCGACGGAAAGAGCTACGGCTATGCAATCGGAGACGAGGTTACTGTCGTCGCGTCGGTTTACTATGAAAGCGATTTCACCAAGGCCGGCTATACTTACGATAAGGACAAAATGACCTATACGTTCACAATTCCTTATTCCGCACCCCATATGCTGAGCGGCACCGATAAGGAAGTCGATTATGATCCCGAGCTGTTCGGACGCATGGAGAGCGCTATGGATGAGGCCGTAGGAACAGACAAATTCCCCGGAAACGTTCAGGCGCCGGGCGTCATCAAGTCGATTGATGAGTTCAAGTACGGTGAGGCGGAGCTGTTCTCGGCAATTGACGACCAGGATTCCCTTCGTAACCAGATCATGCAGATCGTTGAGATCGCCTACACCTATACGGGAGCGGACGGTCAGGACAAGACCGCATACGCTTACATCGTATGCCAGATGTACGATATCGTCGTCAATGAGGACGGTGAACTCGAGGCGCGATACGACAATACCATCGACGTTACCTACATGGAATCCGTAGAGAAAACCTCAGCCGCATTTGAGCTCTACAGAAACGCGGAAGGCGTCGATTCTAAGAAGCTGCGGTAGTTGACATTACCCCTTTTTACAGGTATAATGAAATTTGCATGGGTGTACCCCAAAAACTATATAGAAAGGTTTGGTATTTTACGCAATGGCTATGACGAATATTCCTGAAGTAAAGCTTGGCATTATTGCGGTAAGCCGTGACTGTTTCCCGATTGAACTTTCGAAGAAGCGTCGCGATGCGATTGCAGCGGCTTACAAGGGCGACCTTTATGTTTGCCCGGTTATGGTAGAGAATGAGAAGGATATGCTTTCGGCAGTTGCCGATGTTCAGAAGGCAGAGTGCAACGCTCTCGTTGTATTTCTCGGAAACTTCGGTCCCGAGACTCCCGAGACTTTGATTGCGAAGTATTTTGACGGTCCCTGCATGTTCGTGGCAGCAGCAGAGGGCGACGGCGACATGATCAACGGCCGTGGCGATGCATACTGCGGTATGCTGAACTGCTCCTACAACCTTGGTATGCGTCATCTGAAGGGTTACATTCCGGAGTATCCGGTTGGAACCGCTTCCGATATCGCTAAGATGATCGGCGAGTTCGTTCCGATTGCACGCGCGGTTATCGGTGTTAAGAACCTTAAGATCATCACCTTCGGTCCCAGACCGCAGGATTTCTTCGCCTGCAACGCTCCGATCAAGGGCCTTTACGAGCTCGGCATCGAGGTTGAGGAGAACTCCGAGCTTGACCTGTTCGTAGCTTACAAGGCACATGCGAACGATCCCCGTATCCCGGCTGTCTGCGAAGACATGGCTAAGGAGATGGGCGAAGGCAAGTACTATCCCGAGATGAACGCCCGCATGGCACAGTTCGAGCTTACGCTTCTTGACTGGGCTGAGCAGCACAAGGGTTCCCGCAAGTATGTGGCATTTGCCGATAAGTGCTGGCCTGCATTCCCCGAGACCTTCGGTTTCGAGCCCTGCTACGTTAACAGCCGTCTCGCAAGCCGCGGTATCCCGGTATCCTGCGAAGTAGATATCTACGGCGCTCTGTCCGAGTACATCGGCGCTTGCGTATCTCAGGATGCGGTAACGCTTCTTGATATCAACAACTCCGTTCCGCAGTACATTTACGATGAGGACATCAAGGGTAAGGTTGACTACAAGCTCACCGATACCTTCATGGGCTTCCACTGCGGTAACACCCCGTCCTGCAAGATGTGCAGCGACCGTGCTATCAAGTATCAGCTCATCCAGCACCGTCTGCTTGAGCCCGCCGGCAGCGATCCCGATTTCACCCGCGGAACTCTCGAGGGCGACATCGCAGCCGGTGACATCACCTTCTACCGTCTGCAGTGCAACAGCGACGGCGAGCTGGTTTCCTACATCGCTGAGGGCGAGATCCTCGACGTACCTACCCGTTCCTTCGGCGGTATCGCAATCTTCGCCATCAAGGAGATGGGACGCTTCTATCGTCACGTTCTCGTTCAGAAGAGATATCCTCACCACGGTGCGGTTGCCTTCGGTCATTACGGCAAGGCCCTCTTCGAGGTATTCAAGTTCCTCGGAATCAAGGACATCGCTTACAATCAGCCGAAGTCCCTTCCTTATCCGACCGAGAATCCTTGGGCGTAATAAAGAAGCAGCATAAATAAGTTAACCGGGAGCGGTTCCGCAGGCTTGCGGAGCCGCTCTTAATGTATACGGCCTTTCGGCCGGAAGGAGGCGGAAAATGGGACTCCGATTTCGAAAAAGCATCTCCCTGATCCCGGGCGTCAAATTAAACCTCGGAACAACCGGCGCAAGCGTGTCGGTCGGAAAGCGGGGAATGCATTATACGATGCACACGAGCGGACGGAAGACGGTTTCGGTGGGACTTCCGGGAACCGGACTTTCGTATGTGAAGAACATAAGCTCCGGCAAGAAATCCTCGGCGAAATCCTCAACGGGATACCGGGATCCGAAACAGAAAGCCGGGCAGCAGGCCGATACGCAGGCGGAGCTTGCGGCGGCAGCGGAAGAGGTTTCGAAGTATCAGGAATATGTGGAAGGACTTAAGAGCCATCATAAGGAAAGCGACCCCGTGGTGGACTGGCGCGCCATCTGCGACGGAGACCAGACCGCATACGGCTATGACAAACTGAAGGACATCGCGCTTCATGTGCTCGGCGGAGATGTGGAAGCCTACTATTCGGCGGTCGAGATCATGCAGCCCTACGAGGATCTTCGGGATTTCGGGCATTCCTTCGAATTCGGAACGGACGCGTCCGATTTTGCGGAAGTGCAGTTCGAGATTGCGGAAGAGGAGGTCATGCCGGTCATCGAAGTAACGACGACCGCGTCCGGAAAGCTCACAAAAAAGGACCTCTCGAAGACGAAGTACAACGAGCTTTTAGAGGACTATGTGTGCAGCACCTGCATCCGGACCGCCCGCGACACCTTCGCGCTTCTTCCCGTGAATACGGTTTATGTGCACGCGGTGAAGACCGAAGTGAATCCGGCCACCGGGCTTTCGGAGGAGGAGACGTACGTTTCCGTCAAGTTTACAAAGGACTGGTTCGAGAAGGTGGATTTCTCGCGGATTGATCCGTCCCAGTTTATGACTTTGTTTGAATGCCGCATGAAATGCGGAAAGACGACCGGTTTCTCGCCGGTAATCCGCCTGTCGAGCGGAGAATAAACCGCTGCAGGCAGCTGCAGAATAAATCGTTGCAGGCAGCCGCAGAGTGAATTGTTGCGGGTGCCCCGCAGAATGGAGCAATCAGGTGAAAGAATATGTTATGGGAAACGGAGCCATCGGGCTTGCCGCACTCGCGGCCGGCGTGAATCTGGTCTCCGGATATCCCGGAACGCCTTCCTCGGAAATCGTGGAAACGATTGCAAAATATCCCCACGAGGGAGTGCATGTGGAATGGTCCGTCAATGAGAAGGCGGCCATGGAGGTGGCGGCTGCCGCAGCCTACAGCGGAGCGAGAACGCTCGTAACGATGAAGCAGGTCGGGCTGAATGTAGCCTCCGACCCGCTGATGAGTCTTGCCTATGTCGGCGTCAAAGGCGGCATGGTTGTTGTTTCGGCCGATGACCCGGGCCCGATCTCTTCGCAGACCGAGCAGGATACGAGACGGTTTGCGGAGTTCGCGCGGATTCCCGTGTTCGACCCGGCTTCCCCGGAGGAAGCCTACGAGATGATCGGGGACGCATATGAGTGCTCCGAAAAGTACCGGACCCCGGTGCTGTTTCGCCCGACAACGAGAGTGGACCACGCCTACGCGGCGATAGACTTTCCGGAGAAGACGGAGCCGAAGCCTTTCGAAGGGTTCATCAAGGATTCGAAGAAATGGGTCATCTTCCCGCGTCTTTCCTTTGCAAACCATGCGATGATGGAGAAGCGGAACGTGGAGATCGGCGAGGAATTCTCCTCGTACCGGTATAACACCGTCGAAGGCTCCTCCGAAAAGGCGGTTGTCGCCTCGGGCATCAGTTACGCCTACGCGAAGGAATTCCTAAAGGATTATCCCGATGTCCGCCTGATCCGTATCGCGACACCTTACCCGTTCCCCGAGACCTTCGTAAAGAAAGCGCTCGAGGGCGTTACGGAAGTGCTCTGCGTGGAGGAATTAAGCCCCTATAACGAGGAGCAGATCGCAAAGCTCTGCGGACGAAACGGAATAACGCTTACCATCCGCGGCAAGCTTACCGGCGACGTTCCCGCAAGCGGCGAACTCAGCACGAATCTTCTTGCGGGCATATTCCGTAAGTACCTGAATCTTCCGGAAGGAGAAGGCGCTATCGACTTAAGCGACGCGCCCGCGCTTCCGATGCGGCCGCCCGTTCTGTGCGCCGGCTGTCCGCACCGCGCCTCGTTCTATGCGGTGAAGAAAGCGATGCAGGGCCGTAAATGCTATTTCTGCGGAGACATCGGCTGCTACACCCTCGGTAACGCGATGCCGCTTGATATGTGCGACACCTGCCTCTGCATGGGCGCAGGAATCACGATGGCGCAGGGCTTCCACTGGACGGATAAGGAAGGGACAGCGTTCGCATTTGTCGGCGATTCCACCTTCTTCGCCTCGGGCATGACCGGCGTCGTGAACGCCGTTTACAATAACGCGGAGATGATCCTCTGCGTGCTCGACAACTCCACCACCGCAATGACCGGCCACCAGCCCCATCCGGGCACGGGCCGCAACATGATGGGCGATATCGTTGAGAAGGTCGACATCGCAGCCGTCCTTAAGGGAATCGGCCTTACGAAGGTGGTCACCGTGAATCCGCTTGACCTCGACGCTTCCGTGAAAGCCGTGCAGGAATGCGCAGCGCTTCCCGGCGTGAAGGCGATCATCTTCAAATCACCTTGCGTGGCAATCGTTAAGCCCACAGGCAAATGTATAGTTAACGAAAACTGCATCAACTGCGGTCTCTGTATTTCGGAAATCGGCTGCCCGGCGCTGATCCGCGTGGACGGACAGACGAAGATTGACCGGAGCCTCTGCAGCGGCTGCGGCCTCTGCAGTCAGATTTGCCCCATGGGCGCAATCGAAGCGGGGGAGGTGAGCCGATGAAGAAGGATATATTGATCTGCGGCGTCGGCGGTCAGGGAACCGTCCTCGCAAGTAAGATTCTTGCCGCGTCGGCGATGGTTGCCGGAGACGCGGTGCATTCGGCCGAGACGATCGGCATGGCGCAGCGCGGCGGCCCGGTAACGAGCCATGTGCGTATCGGCGATGACGCGTACTCGCCGCTGATTTCTTTCGGAAGCGCGGATCTGATTCTCGCTTTCGAGCCCTCCGAGGCGGTGCGGAACCTCTGCTACCTGAAGAAGGGCGGCACGGTCATCGTGAACAGCGTTCCGGTGAAGCCGGTTACGGAATCGCTTAACGACACGGGTTACGACGGGACGGAGATGCTTTCGTATCTTCGCGGCAAATGTGACTGCATCGTCATAGACGGCGAAGAACTCAGCAAAGAGTTCGGCTCGTCCCGATATTTCAACATCGCCATTCTCGGCGTGGCAGCAGGAGCCGGAAGGCTCGGAATTCCGACGGAAACCGTTCGAAAGGAAATTGAGAAGAGGGTCCCTCAGAAATACTTAGAAACCAATATTGCCGCGTTTTTAAAGGGCGCGGAGACAGGAGCGCAATATGCAGTTAAATGAGACACAGCTTCGCCAGGTGGACGCGCAGATTAAGCGTCTCATCAAATCGGGAAGCTACTACGGCAAAGTCTTCGAGGAGGCCGGCATCACCGGCTGTGCGAGTCAGGAAGAATTCGAGAAGCTTCCTTTCTCCAGTAAGGCAGACTTAAGAAACGCTTATCCGCTCGGCATTCAGGCCGTACCGGACGAGGAAGTCGTAAGAATCCATTCGTCTTCGGGAACGACCGGCAAACCGGTCATCATCCCCTATACTGCGAAGGACGTGGACGACTGGGCAATCATGTTCGCTCGCTGCTACGAGATGGCGGGCATTACGAAGAAGGACCGCATCCAGATCACGCCCGGCTACGGACTCTGGACCGCGGGAATCGGTTTCCAGGCAGGCTGTGAGAAGCTCGGCGCGATGGCCATCCCGACCGGCCCCGGCAACACGGATAAGCAGATTCAGATGATGATTGATCTGAAGTCGACGGTACTGACCGCAACCTCATCCTATGCGCTTCTTCTTGCCGAGGAGATTAATCGCCGCGGCATCCGCGATCAGATTCACCTGAAGAAAGGCGTGTTCGGTTCCGAGCGCTGGAGCGATAAGATGCGCGCGTATATCCATAAGGAACTCGGCGTGGAGCTCTATGACATCTACGGCCTGACCGAGATTTACGGCCCCGGCATCGGCATCAACTGCTCCCACGAAACCGGCATGCATTATTGGGACGACTACGTATACATCGAAATCATCGACCCGAAGACCGGTAAGACGCTTCCGGACGGAGAAGAAGGCGAGGTTGTCATCACAACGCTTGTGAAGGAAGGCGCTCCGCTCATCCGTTTCCGTACCCACGACATGTCACGCATCATCCCCGGAGAGTGCCCTTGCGGCAGCAAATTCCCGCGACTCGACGTCATCAAGGGGCGAAGCGACGATATGTTCAAGGTGCACGGCGTTAATATGTTCCCGAGTCAGGTGGAGGAAATCCTCGGCATGGTGGACGGCGTATCGAGCGAGTACAAGATTGACATTGCGCACGACGACGAAATCAACAGGGACGTCATCCTTGTTACCGTCGAGGCCGAAGGACGCGTCAGCTTTGACCGTACCGCCCTTAAGATCCGCGACCTCTTCAAGTCCCGCATGAGCGTAACCCCGAAGGTTACCGTCGTTCCGGTCGGCACGCTTCCGCGCACCGAGAAGAAGGCAAAGCGCGTCTTCGACCACAGAGAGAACTGAAAACTTTCAAAATGACACATAATATTGCGATATTGTGGCACAAAAACCACAATATCGCTTTTTTGTTGAAAAGTTTCAGGAAGCATCATTGGAAATCCAAACGCAAAAGGCGTAAACTGTTCTTATAGAACATAACAGCAGGCGCGCCCGGAGGAGGATTTCGCAGAATTCAGCTTCGGAGAAATCCTCCTCCGAGGCAGCCTGCGTCAACTGTAACCAGAAGGAGGTATTCATGAAAACGGTATCGGGAAAAAATAAATGGATTTTCGCAGTCGGCCAGCTCGGTTGGTCAATCCTTGCCGGCATCATTGCGAATCTTTTGGTAAACTTTTATCTGCCGGACTCCACCGGGAACGGCGTCATCACATTTGTCACAAGCGCGACCTTCATCGGGCTTACGGTGATCGGGCTGATTACGGCATTCGGAAGAATTGTGGACGCGGTGACCGACCCGTGGATTGCAAGCATGTCGGACAAATGCGGAAGCAAGCTCGGCAAGCGCATTCCGTTCATGCGCTACGCGGCGTTTCCGTTCGCGCTTCTTACGGTGCTCATCTTCTGCTGCCCGGTGCGCGGCGAATCGACGGCGAACATCGTATGGCTTGCCGTGACGATGATTCTGTTTTACATCTTCATGACGGCCTACTGCACGCCGTACAACGCCCTGATTCCGGTGCTCGGCCGCAGCCAGAAGGACCGCATGGACATTTCGACATACATTTCGCTGACGTACATCGTCGGTACCGGCGTGGCATTTTCCGGGAAAATGCTATGGGAAGCCGTTCAGAAAGCAACGGGTTTAGATTATTACCTCTGCGCTAGACTCGTGCTTTCCGTCCTTGCGCTGATTGCGCTTTTGTGCATGCTGCTGCCGGCGTTCCTCATCAATGAGAAGGATTACGACAACACGCCTCCGGTCAACGAGAACGCGTTCAAATCCCTCGCGAAGACCTTTAAGAATAAGCATTTTCAGGTTTTCGTGCTTTCGGACATCATCTACTGGATCGGCATTACGATCTTCAACACGGGCTTCATCTATTACGTGGAGAACCTGCTCGCGCTCAACAACTATATGGTGCTGTTCATCTTCATGACGTTCGTTACATTTGTCTGTTATCCGGTGGTCAACATCTTGTCCCGCAAATTCGGCAAGAAGAAGCTTCTGACCGTCGGGTTTGCGCTGTTCGGGTTCGCATTTCTCGTATCGAGCTTCGCCGGAAAGGTGAGCTTCATCCCGAACCTCGCGTACGGCTTTATCATCTGCGTGCTTGTGGGCGTGCCGCTTTCGATTCTCGGCGTGATTCCGCAGGCAATCGTCGCGGACATCGCGGAGAGCGACTGCGTGCTGACCGGGGAGAACCGCGACGCGATGTTCTATGCGGCCCGGACGTTCGCCTTTAAGCTCGGGCAGTCCATCGCGATGATTATCTTCACCTCGCTCGCGGTTATCGGGCAGTACAAGGAGACGGTGGACGGCGCGGAAGTGCTCAAGAACAACGGAACGGGTTACCGGATCAGCCTTGTCATCGCCATGGTGCTCTGCATCATTGCAATGGTCATCATCCTGTTCTACGACGAAAAGCGCGTCATGGATGTGATTGAAAAATCGCATGAAGAGGAGGCGGAAAATGTTACGGCTTAGTTACTTAATTGACGGACAGAAATATACCGTATCGGAAAGCGATAAGAATCTTACGGTTACAAATGAGAAGACTGCCGGTCATCGGGTGATTACCGTTACGGCGCTTGCCGACCTGGTTCTTGGCAAGGCGGAGTACTTTTTAAAGTATGATTATGCGGAAGCGGAGAGGATTCTTGCGAACGGCTATCAGTCCTGGACCGAGACAAAGGAGACAGCACCCGGAGAGACGCTCAACGACCTTTCGAAGGTGCCGAAGAAACTGGAGGAGAAGTACCGCTTCAAGGCGTACGGGTCGCAGGCGTTCTTTGCGCATCGGAAGAATACGCCGGTCGGATTTGACTTTGGCTACGTGACCGGCAGCAATCCTTTGTTCTTCGGCAATCTGAATTACAAAAACGCTTACCTTCTGATCTGGTTTGATAAGGACCAAAACCGCATCCTTTTAGAGAGCGACATAAGCGGCAGGGAACTGAAGGCCGGCGAAAGCTTCACGGTATTCGACTATACGGTGGCGCGAAACGGCAGGGAATACTTTAACCGGTTTACGCCGCGGACCGACCGGAAGCTGTTCGGCTATACCTCCTGGTACAACCATTATCAGAACATCAGTGAAGGGCTGATTCTCAATGCCCTTGCGGGTGCCGACGAACGGTTTGACCTGTTCCAGATTGACGACGGATTTGAGGCTTATGTCGGCGACTGGATGGACATTGATCCGGAGAAGTTCCCGAACGGACTCAGGGAAATTGTTGAGCAGATTCACGGCAAAGGAATGAAAGCCGGAATCTGGCTGGCTCCGCTTGTGGCGGAGACGAATTCGAAGCTTTTTAAGGAGCACCCGGACTGGTTTCCGAAGGATTCGGACGGGAATTATATATATGCAGGCGGAAACTGGAGCGGGTTTTATCCGCTTGATCTGAACAAGGCGGAGGCGGTCGATTATATCCGGGAAGTGCTCCGCTTCTATAAGGAACTCGGGTTTGACTTCTTTAAACTCGATTTCCTGTACGCGGTGAACCTGTGTCCGCTTAAAGGGAAGACGAGAAGCGAGACCGCGGAGTTTGCCTACGAGCTTCTGCGCGAGGAGCTTTCGGACCGGCTGATTCTCGGCTGCGGGGCGACGCTTTCAAACGGCTTCGAGCGGTTTGATTACTGCCGCATCGGGCCGGACGTATCGCTTAAGTTTGACGACTCCGCCTATATGCGCCTGTTCCATCCGGAGCGGGTTTCCACGAAAGTTACACTTCAGAATACGATATTCCGGAGCGGTCTTGACGGGCATGCTTTCCTGAATGACCCCGATGTATTCCTTCTTCGGGATGATAACATTCATATGACATTTGCCCAGAGGAAGGCTTTAACGAAGATGAACGCGCTGTTCGGTTCGCTTCTGATGACATCCGACCAGGTCAGCGAATACGACGAAGAAAAGAAAGAAGTCCTTGAGGATGCCCTGGCGATATTCAAAAGGGCGAGACGAATCGGTTTTCGGAATAAGGGCAGGTACGCCGTTGCGGAATTTGAGCTGGACGGAGAGAAGCGGTTCTTTGCTTACGATTACCGAAGGGGCGTTCTCGCGGAGAAGACGAAACCGGGCCCGAACGAAATCGCCTCCGACAAATCCGCTGTCATCTTCGGAAACCGGATTGATGCGGTTACCCTTCGGAAGGCGGAGCGGAAGAAGCAGAAGTATCTGAAAAAATACGGAGACGACTCCGGGAAGACGTACCATTTTGCGGCGGAGGACGTTCCGGCGCTTTCAAACATCGGGATCAAAAAGCTGGTGCTTTCGGATGAGCCGGCGGAGCTTACGGACAATCCGCTCGTTGTCGGGAATATCCGGATGGGCTTCGGGCATTACCGCATCAGCATCGCGATGGCTTCGTGCGCGAGGGCGCTCGGATATACGCCGTACTGGCTCGATCTGGCAGGCCTGGACGCGACGGGCAGCAAGATGATCCGCGAGCAGAACGATTTGTATTCGACGGCGTCCCGCATTTCGCAGAAATCGAGACTGTTCAACCGTTTCGTGTGGGAGCCGCTCAATAAGGAGGGCTTCCGAAAGATTACCTATAACGCCGCGGACCAGAAGAACGCGGAGCTTCTGACGCCGCTTCTTAAGGCACTTCCGAAGGATGTTCCGTATATCGCAACGCACGTGTGGCCGAGCCAGGCTGCGATTCACGCGGGAATGACGCATGTCGTCAACGCCATCCCCGACAACTGGCCGATGGCGTTACACCTCTCGGAGGGCGCCATTCATACGGTGCAGACGCCTTTTGCGTATCTTGGGTATAAGATGCTGCACGGATTTTCGAAGGATAACCTGATGGGCATTCCGGAGAAGGAAATCCGGATGGTCGGACGGTATGTTGACCACGAGCTTCTGGTAAACCTTGAGGAGGATAATGCCCTTCGAATCCAAAGGGCACAGGAAGGCGCACCGATGCGGTTTCTGATGACGGTTGGCGGCGCCGGTGCGGGCTTTGCGCAGTTTAAGGCAATGCTTACCCACCTGCTTCCTTACGTGAAGGAAGGGAAGGCAGCCGTCCTGATCAATTTCGGAGACCACGAGGATGTATATCAAAAGATTGCGGAACTTCTTTCCGATGTCTCCGTGCACGAATTCCGAAACGATTACAACGGCCTTACAAAATATGTTAAGGAGCTTCGGCAGAAACCGGCTGACGGCGTGACCATCATCTGTGATTCGGATATCTTCAAGGCGGTTTACGCGACCAACCTGCTGATGCCGGAGTGCGACGTCCTCATCACGAAGCCGAGCGAGCTTGCTTATTACCCGATTCCGAAGATGTTCATGAAACACATCGGCGGCCACGAGGTGTACGGCGCCATCTGTTCGCAGGAGGCCGGTGACGGTACCTTCGAGTGCGATACGGATGCCGCGGCAAATGACATGATTGACCGTTTCCTTACCGACAAAGAGCTTTTCATTCACATTTGCCTGCGGATCAATCAGATGAAGCAGAACGGCGATTATGACGGGGCTTACGAATGTGTAAGACTCGCGGCCGAAACGGAAATGTAAGCTAAGAAAATCCCGAAGGGACGGCTCTTCGGGATTTTTTTGCGATTTACGATTTTTGTGGAAAAAGTTAGAAATCCTGTTATAAAATGCATCTATATAAGTGAAAAGGAAAACACGCCGGCCGATGTGAAGTTCCGGAAAGGGGGAAGAAGTGTCTGAAGAAGTAATGAATGACAGCAGAATCGTCAAACTGTTCAGTAACGGTTCGGACGAAGCCGTGGAAGCGGTGCAGAAGAAGTACGGCGCACAGATGCTTCGTCTCGCGCGGAACATCCTTTCCGATGAAAGAGACGCGGAGGAGTGTCTGAATGATACCTATCTGAACGCATGGAAATCCGTTCCGCTGGCAAAACCGGATAATCTGAAAGCATATCTGATGCGAAGCATCCGGAATCTTGCCTTTGAGCGTCTGCGAAGCAATCGGGCGAAGAAACGCGGGGGAGACGTGATTGTGACCTCTTACGAGGAACTCTCCGAAAGCATTCCCGATGACCGCAAAGCGGAGTCCGCAGACAATGAAGAACTGAAGGAAAAACTGGAATCCTTTTTGGACGGTCTGTCCACGGAAAAGCGTACGATTTTCATGAGAAGGTTCTGGTACTCCTATTCGGTGACGGAGATTGCGAAACAGATGGGGAAGGAAGAAAAATACATCAGCAATCAGTTATACATACTGAAGAAAAAGCTGAAGAAGCACCTTAAGAGAAAGGGATGACGGTATGACAGGATTTGATTTAAACAAGGCTTTGACCGATGTCGATGAGCGTTTCATTGAAGAGGCCGATATCGCGAACGCCGGGACTCATATTAAGAAGGAAACCCGGATTGCTAAGAAGGGCGGGAAGCGCGTCTTCCGCGTTGCGCTGATTGCGGCCTGCCTGGTGACGCTTCTTGCCGGAACGGTTGCGGCGGCAAACTGGGTGTTCAATAAGAACAATCGTTTTCTTAACCTGTTCGGTTCGTCCAATACAACCGAGGAGCTTGAAAACGCCTATATTCCGATTGGGATCGTCAGCAAAGGTGACGTAACGGTTACCCTTGAGAATATTGTCGGCGATAAGAGTTGTATTTTCTGCGAATTCAGTACCGATTATGAATTGGAGAACTGCCCGGAAGGCTGGCTCAATCAGTATTTCCCCGGCGTTATGGTAAATGCTACCGGAGAGGCTTTCGTTACGGATGAAGCAGCGGAGAAGCGATCGGCCTGCTTTTGCAGAGACGGTAAGCTTTGGATTTTGCTCCAGATTGCTTATTACAACTCGGATGTGGATCTTTCCGACAAAAAGATGCATGCTACCGTGACTACGAGAAGACTGAGTACCAAAACCGTCGAAGAGCATGTGTTTGAGTGGACCAATGACTACAAGACCACATCTGAGACGATTACACTCAATAAGCAGATTGAGGACATCACGCTAAGGAGCATCACGTTCTCTCTGACCAAGATGGAGATTACGTTTGAATTCCCGATCGGACCTTCCGGGTTATATCCGCAAATCAAAGTGGATTACATTATTCTGGATGACGGAACCTATCTGTTCCGAAACACGGAGTCGGGTATTGCCATGAGAAGCGGAGGCGGCGGTATTTGGGTTAACGAGGATGGAACGGCTTGTGAGTGGGAAATGACTTGCGGTCTGCTCGGTGAGTTTGCCGAGGAGGGCAGCAATGAAGCCACGTTTGTAAGCTTCCAAAAGATTGCAACCATTTGCATCAACGGAATAGAAGTCGATATCCGATAATTCGGCGTCCGATAGGGACAGATCGGGCAAAGCCCCGGAGGAGCAATCCTTCGGGGCTTTTTTATGCCCTCGGTGTGGCATTTACCGTGAAAAGTAAAAATTATTTACATTTACCCCTTGACAAACCCCGGAAAATGTGATAATACTATCTCAACGATATCAAATTGATATCAAAACATAGCCAAATGTTGTTGCGAAAGCAACGAAACCATGAAGGGGGTTTAATTATGACTGAAAAAATCTTAACAAACAAGAAGAACGGTATGCTCCGCCTGTGTTGGGTGTCCGCGCTGTACGTTGTGGCACTTGTCGGCATGGTTACCGGCGAGCCGGCGCTGATCGGTGTCGGAATCGTCTGGATGTCCATCGGCTGGATCTTCCTTCTCGGGCTCCGCGTTCTGAAACCGCAGGAAGCGCTTGTGCTGACGCTGTTCGGTAAGTATTACGGCACGATCAAGGGTGAAGGCTTCTACGCCGTAAACCCGTTCTGTTCCTCCGTAAACCCGGCAGCAAAGACCGAGCTCAACCAAAGCGGTGACGTAAAGAGCACCGTAAGCCCGTTAACGGGCCAGCCCGGAACCGTATCGATGCCCAGCAATAAGCTGTCGCTGAAGCTCCTTACTCTGAATAACAACCGTCAGAAGATCAACGACCGCCTCGGTACTCCGGTGGAGATAGGAATGGCGGTTACATGGTGCATCGAGAATACCGCAATGGCGGTGTTCAACGTACACAACTATAAAGAGTATCTGTCGCTGCAGTGCGACACCGCGCTTCGTAACATCGTCCGCATCTATCCTTACGATGTGGCCGAGGGCGTAGACACCACCGGTGACGGCGTAGCCGATGAGGGCAGCCTTCGTGGTTCCAGCGAGGTCGTAGCCGAGAGAATCCGCCAGGAAATCCAGAAGCGCGTAGCGATCGCAGGTCTTCGCATCGTAGAAGCCAGAATCACCTACCTTGCGTACGCTCCCGAGATTGCAGCCGCAATGCTCCAGAGACAGCAGGCCAGAGCGATTATCGACGCCCGTAAGATGATCGTTGACGGCGCCGTCGGAATGGTCGAGATGGCTCTTGAGCGCCTGAACGAAACGAATATGGTTACCCTGGACGAAGAGCGGAAGGCCGCTATGGTTTCCAACCTTCTCGTAGTCCTCTGCGGTAATCATGACGCGCAGCCGGTAGTAAATTCCGGAAGCCTGTATTAACAGTTTAGAGTGAATGTGCCGGACGGCTGCCCCTGCGGTCGTCCGCGCAGGCAATTAAGAAAGGAGGACACAATGGCAGAGAAAAAGCAGGTACCGCTTCGTCTTTCGGAAACGTTATACAATGCCATTGCGGCATGGGCGGAAGACGATTTCCGGTCCGTGAACGGACAGATTGAATACCTCCTTTCGGAATGCGTAAAGCAGCGTAAGAAGAACGGTGCGTATGTCGGGAAGGAAATCGATGTTCCGCCCGGCCTTGACATATGATTTGAGGCATTTCGAAGGATTATCTTCATAAAGGAGTATAGAAAATGTTTGCAGCTTCCATTCCCGCGGATTTCAAGCAGCTTCTGCCGCTGATCATTCCGCTTATCGTCATCCAGTTCGGGCTCCTCGCCTATGTGCTGTGGCATATCAACACCCACAAAACATATAAGCGGGGAACCCGCGCAATCTGGAACGTCATCGCTTTGGTCGGTATGGAATATATCGGCCCGATCCTGTATCTTGTTCTCGGAAAAGAGGAAGAGTGAGATGAAAATTAAGAATAACGTTGTTGACTGGATTTTCACTGGTCTTACCGCCGCCGTCTGCCTGATCACGGGAGTGCTTCTTTTGGTCCGCTGGGATAAGATTCCCACTGAGATCAATACGCACTTTACGATGGACGGAACGCCGAACGGAAGCTCCGGAAAGTATATGCTGATCGTGCTTCTCGGAATCGCCGTCGGGCTGTTCGTCATCTTCTTAGTCGTCGGGCATTTTCCGCAGGCATGGAACATGCCGGTTAAGGTTACCGACGGAAACCGCTACATCGTATACCGTCTCGGCAAGTACATGATGGATTTCGAGCAGCTTTTCATTACGGGACTGCTCTGCATATTTATTCTGCTGACGGCGTTTCAGATGACCACCCCGTCTTGGCTCTGGATCGTATACATCGTCGGGCTTGTGGGCGGAAGCATGATCTTTCTGATTCTGATCGCAGTGATAGGAGCTAAAAATGCATAACGCATTAGAAGTAGAAAACCTGAGAAAACATTTCGGCACGAAGGAGGTCCTTAAGGGGGTCTCCTTCGCCGTGCCCGAAGGAAGCGTCTTCGGCTTCATTGGCCAGAACGGCGCGGGCAAAACAACAACGATGAAAACCGTGCTCGGCCTGCTTGAGGCGGACGGGGGTACGATTCGCGTATTCGGGGAAAATGTGACATACGGCAACACAAAAACCAACCGCATGGTCGGTTACCTGCCGGACGTTCCCGAATTCTATGATTTTATGACAACGAGGGAGTATCTGAGGCTGTGCGCCGACATCGCCGGCATTCCGAAATCCGAACAGAAGGCGCGGGTGGAAGAGATGCTTGAACTGGTGGGCCTCGCTTCGGAGAAACACAGGATTCACGGCTTCTCCCGCGGTATGAAGCAGCGCCTCGGAATCGCGCAGGCACTGATTCACCGCCCGAAGCTTCTGATCTGTGACGAGCCGACTTCGGCACTCGATCCGATGGGAAGAAAAGAGATTCTCGACGCCCTCCTTGCGGCGAAATCGCAGACAACGGTCCTGTTCTCCACCCATATTCTGTCGGATGTGGAGCGGATCTGCGACCGCGCGGCAATCTTACATAACGGTACGGTTGTGTTAAGCGGAACGATGGAGGAGCTGCACGCGAGAAAGGCAGGAACCGACTTCGTTGTGGAGGCGGGCGATAAGGAGACCTATGAGGCTTTGGTGTCGCATTTTCCGAAGCTTAGTAAGCCTGCGGAACCCGTTGCAGAAGAGTATCAGCTTATATGGAAACAGGGTAACCGGGAAAACTTCCGGAGCGTTCTCGGATTCATTGCGGAGCGGGACCTCAGTGTCCGCTCGGCGGCCTGGGCGGAGTCTTCGCTTGAGGACCTGTTCCTTGAGGCGACCCGCAAAGAAACGGAGGTGGACGCATGATTCCGTTTTTGAAGAAAGAAATTCTGGAGCAGTTTCGAAGAAAGCGGGTGCTTCTTCTCGGCATTCTGTTCGCTGCATTTGCGCTTTTGGGCGTTGCGACGGCCAAGCTGATGCCGGCGATCATGGAAATGTTCGCCGACGAGCTTGCCGCAAGCGGAATGGTGTACGACATTAAGGAATCCACCATTATGGACGCCTGGACGCAGTTCTTTAAGAATGCCTCGATCCCGCTGATCGTCGTGATCATTCTGTGGTCGGGCTCCTTCACGGGAGAGTATCAGAAGCATACCCTGATTCCGCTTGTTACCAAGGGGCTGTCCCGCACCGGAATCTTCGTTTCGAAGATGATCACCGCAGTGCTCGTCTGGACCGCCGGATACGCACTGTATCTCGGCATCTTCTACGGCTACGCGGAGTTTTACTGGGGCAACGGAACGGTGAAGCATATCGGGTTGGCCGTTACGCTTTACTGGCTGTACGGCGTATGGCTTCTCGCGATATTAGGGCTGTTCTCCGCAATCGCCGAGACAACGATGCAGGTGCTTTTGGGCGTCGGCGGAGTTTTCTTCCTGGTGACTTTCTTAGAGCTCGTTCCGAAACTTCCCGCGAAGCTTCCCACCGCGCTCACCGGTGGGCTGTCCCTTCTTCAGGGAAGCGCGAAGCCGTCGGACTTTTCGACTCCGGTTGTTATCGTCCTTATATGCATCGTCCTCTGCCTTGCGGGCGGCGTGGTTCTGATCCGGAAGAAGAAACTGTAGAGCAGCCTCACCACAGCTGAAGCGGCGGAATCAGAGGTCCTTCGCGTCGTTATTAAACAGTGGGATCAGAGATTCTTTACATCCTTGTTAAACAGAAGCATCAGCGCGGAAACCACAAATCCGACGGTGCAGATCAACAGAAGCGGCGTGCAGCCGAGGGTCTGCAGAATGGTCCCTGCCAGAATGGAGGAGAACGGGATCAGTCCCTGGGAAAGGATGCTCGAGAAGCTCGTGACCTTGCTCAATTTGTCGCGGTCCACAACCCGCATGAAGGTTGTGCTGATCGGGATGTTGACGCAGGCGAGCAGGAAGCCGATGACCAGGCAGCCGCCCGAGAACAGCAGCAGGAAAGCGTTCAGGGAGTTCCCGCCTGCCACGCACAGATGGTAACTTACCGTCAATACAGTCATAATCAATGCGGTTGCAAGAATGCGAAGAGCGATCTTGCGGCCGCATTTTTCTTCCTGCGGCTTCGCGCTCAGGATGACCGAACCCGCAAGAGAGCTTACCCCGAGGATCACGCTGAACCCGGAGGACCAAAGCTCCGGCGTCATCAGGTGATCAAACAGATACGAAGGCGCCCCCGCCACGTCGGTTTTGATAAAAAACGGCACGAAATTGCTCGCGATCGGCGAAAGGAAGAAATTGAGGAACAGAACCGAAAGCATCAGCGCGATGATTGCCTTCTGCGTCTTCAGGTAGGCGAGGCCTTCGCCCATATCGGCAAATGCCACACGGATCGTCAGTTTTCCCTCCTTCTTCGCCTGTTCGTAGCGGATGAACATCTCCGAAACACCGGACAGAACGTAGCAGACACCTACGAAAAGGAACAGCAGGTGAATCGGAAGGGCCGCGTAGAGAACGCCCGCGAGAACCACGCCGAGAATCGTCTGCAGGGCGCTTTTGATTGAAAAGTAGGCATTTGCCTGCTGCAGCTTTTCTTCCTCTACAATGTGCGGAAACAGCGAACCCGCTGCCGGCGAGAAGATGCCGCTTACCGCGTTACCGAGGATGCCTACGGCGAACAGGATTGCGATGTGGGCGCTCTTCCCGGGGAACAGAAGCATCAAAGCAATGGCCAGAAGGATCAGCCCGCCCTTAACATAGTCGCAAAGGAACATGATCACGGCCTTGTTGATGCGGTCACCGAGAACGCCGCCGATCGGCGTAAACAGAAGCATCATTATGCCGCAGACGGCAAGATAGAGACCCTGCAGGAAGGCATTGTTATTGCTGATCTCAAGAATGTAAAAGCTGACGGCGAAGCTGTATAAAACGGCGCCGAGCTCGGACACCAGAGCGCCGAAGAACGTCAGCCGGAAGTTACGGTTTTTAAATACATTGGCTGTCTTAGGGGATTCATTCATCTTTCTTAACCTCTTCAAAGAGTGCGGACAGGGCCGGATCATCCAGGTAATGTATTATCGTTTTTATGCCCTCTGCGGCGGTTGCGCCGAGGACGTCGTGGACGCTCGACTCCTTCGGAAGCGAGACAAATCGGACGGAGTCCAGGCTGTAGACGGGAGCCCGGTCGAACAGCTCCGCCACCGCGCGGGCCTTTTTTAAGCTTTCCCGTGCTTCGTCCTTAAGGCCGGAGCGAAGCTCCGTACAGCCTCTTAACACTAATAATTCCGAATAAACCTTGTCCGTAAAATCCGACAGCTCCCCGTCCCGCATCCCGGAAAGCAGCTGAATTCCGAGCTTCACCAGATCGCCCGCCGCATCCGGCCGGTTACGGCTCAGGAATACATACACATAGCCGCATACGGCGGTGAGAAAGCTGTTGGTGCTCCGAAGAAGCGCGTCGGAAAGAAACGGCTCGGCATCCTCCGGACGGTGCAGAAGAAGCGACAGGGTGACGCCGATGGAGTCGCTGTAGACGCCGTTCGCGTTGTGCGCCTTCAGAAGTTCCACGACCTTCTCGGGCTCGCCCATCGCCATATAGGCAACCGCCATGTCCCCCTGGATCGTCTGTCCGCTGATTTGCGAATTCGTGTTCTGGTCAATCAGAAGAAGCGCCTGTTCAAGCAGCTGTAACGCCCGCCCCGCTTGGGATTTATCGTGATTCTCCGCCCCGAAGACAAGATAGACATTGGCGCAGGCGTACACCGCATCGAAGGAATTCGGATACTTCTTTAAGAGCTTCTCGGCCTCCGCAAGCGCCGCCGGATTCATGTTCCGGCAATACTCGGCGATCCGTTTCGTCACGGAAGCGATATGGTTCTCCCGCACCCGGTAACCGATCAGCACATCGACGGAAGTGTCGAAGAAATCCGCCATATCCATCAGAAGCTCGAGCTCCGGGATGGACAGTCCGGATTCCCATTTGTAAACGGCGCCGGTCGTGACGCCGAGCACCTCGGCAAGCTGTTCCTGTGTCAGCTTCCGCTCCTTTCGAAACGCTTTTATATTCGCGGCAAGATTATTCTCCATCGGATGACCTCCTGTTTTCTTTCTGCCCCTATCATACCGCAAAGTTCGGCAGAAGAAAAGACACTATCCGTACCAACGGAATAGAAATTTCTATACCGTTAGTATGGGTGGCGTCGCATTTATCGCGATAAATCCTACTATTCACTTCCGCTATATTGTGTTATAATTTATTAAATGGTGCTTCTGCAAAAGGAGGCACTTCGGCGGCGTGCCGGATAAGGAGGACAGACGGTATGGACTGGGGCATTTTTCTTGCGGCCGGAGCGGTTTCGGCCGGCGTAATCATCGGCGTGGTCATCGGAAAGAAAAACCGGAAACTGATGGATCAGGGAGTGGCGAATAAAAACCGGAGCGCAGACTTCTATATGCAGGAGACGACGTTCAAAACGGTCGTTCCGGACCTGCAGACAGTACTCGGCGCGATGGATACGGATGCGCTTTCCGGGCAGAAGATCAATGTCACGAAGGATTCGGAGCATAACCGTCTTATATTCCGGGATTCCGGGTCGTTCGCGGCAACGCTTCGGGACGCCGGAAGCAGCGCGGAGGGAATCCACTCCTTCGCGTTCCGCATGAACACCTGGAAGAATACAAAGTACGGCTCCATTGAAATGTCGGCCCGGATGGGAGCCAACATCGTACTGACAACGATTGAGAAAGCGTTCCTGACGCTCGATTACAATGCGGTGGCGGAGCGCGTGTATGTGACGGATCTGAAGTCGGAAACATCCTTCTTCTGAGAAACGATTAAACGGGAGGAAATACCATGTTTTGTACAAAGTGCGGAGCGCAGATTCCGGACGAAAGCGAGTTCTGTCCTTATTGCGGAGCGAAGGCCGTACAGGTGCAGCCGGAAGCCGGTCAGGCGAACGGTTCCGGGCAGGGAAACGACGCTTTACAGAACGGTTCCTCACAGGGGAATCGCTTCAGCAGGGAGAAGAAGATTTTTATTATCGAGGCGATCGGCACTCTTGTAGCCGCGCTTTTGATCATTCTTTTTGTGTTACATCCGTTCGGTGAGAACGGAAACCAGCTTACAAGCCCGAGAAAGGCCGTGACGCCCGCCCAGAAGCAGGCTTCCGGTAAGACTCCGACGCCGACGAAGGTCATGACTCCGGCGGCAACCGATTCGCCGACGCCCAGTCCGACCTATACCCCGACGCCCACGCCGACCGTTGCGCCGGATCTTCGTGACCCGGGCGAAACTTTCCATATGGAAGACGGGATTCTGGTTGTTGAGAATGAGATCTTCGGAATGACCTACGGGGAGCTGGATCGTTACTTCTATTACGCGCTCCCGTCGAAGCAGGACTGGGAATGGTCTTCGGTGCCGCTTGAATATCTGGATTTCGTATATGCGGACGGTAACACCTACGTGCTTTATTTCGAACACGACCGCCTGATCGCGGTCCGGTGCGAGCGGGTAATCCCGGAGGGCATGATTCCGGAGGACCTTCTGGTTCGCGTCCAGAATGTCATGGGACAGTTTGATAATTACTGGTATAACCCCGATACGAACCAGTACTACGAGTACGACTGGTATCGGTATGTCGGAGCAGGAGTCGGGGAGTATTCGATCTTCCTGAATCCGTATGATGATACGGAACATGTTGTTCAGCAGTATACTTCGCCCGCTTTCACGGGCGGTTCCATCCAGAACCGGTAAGGTTCGGAAACGAAAAAGGGAGGAAGGAACATGGGTGACCCCGGAGTAATTCTAATCATAAGTGCCGTCGCAATCGTTGTGGGCATTTATGTGCTTCGATATATCTTACAGAAACTGTTCAACAAGGGGACCGACGCCATCGGAAACGCGCGGCGGAAGAACCGGAACGAAAAGAACGGCGCCGAGGTGGTAAGGCTTGCCGACCTTTACCCGGAGATTGCTGCGATGCACCGCGCAAACGGGACCGACCATGCGGCGAATCCCGCGCTGATGGCAGCAGCCACGGGAACTTTAGCGGCGACCGCTTTGGCTTCCACATCGGATGCGGAAGCAATCTCGAAGTCCAACGCACCGGGGTACGAGGATTCCGCTCTTGCCCGCCCGAGCTATGACCGGATTCCCGAGGAGCTGAAGGACAGCGACCGGAGGACGGGTCTTAAGGCGACGGCAATTTTCATAACCGTAATGGGAACTCTTGCGAATCTGCCGTTCCTCTTCGAGGTTTTTCTCAGACTGATCCGTCACGCCAGAAGCTTTGATTCGAACAACACCGTTGTGGCCTACAGCTCCTATGTCTATGACATCGGCGTGCTCCGGGGCATTCTCGTGCTCTCGTTACTGTCGGTTGCGGCGTATCTGATCCTCTTGTTTACAAAGCGGATAAACTTCACATTTTTCTATCCTGCGCTCACATTTATCCTCAGCATCCTGTTCTATCTGGTGCTGAACCGTTACGCGGCGTTCTACGGCGGAGACCGTTTCGCGCCGGACCGCACGAGAAATGTGCCGTCGAATATCCAGAGCGCGCAGAACTGGGCAACGGGTGTCGTATTTGCCGTTTTGGTGCTCGGAATTTTCATGATGATTTATTTCATAAAGCGGAAACAGTGGAGCCTGTGGGGCTCGCTTCTTCTCGGAATCATCGCGGTGTTCTGCTCCGTCTGCGCCTTCGGGCAGATCAGCGGCTGGACCGACGAGCAGATCATCCTGTCCTGCAACTACGGTGGCTACCCGC